>ERZ859923.245-NODE-245-length-39302-cov-5.771677_pt1 | contig 39302 bp, 28 predicted proteins | sample MGYA00510116_ERZ859923 | MGnify/ENA primary metagenome ERZ859923 (study PRJEB30046, sample SAMN00715168) | human gut metagenome | study: EMG produced TPA metagenomics assembly of the A metagenome-wide association study of gut microbiota in type 2... | reverse complement strand
GATCGTTCTCGAAGATTTTCTTATCATAGTAAGCATTTAAGAACTTACCAGCATCATCACGGGAGAAACCGAATGTCATCTGAGTCAAATCGTTTGTTCCGAAGCAGAAGAAGTCAGCCTCTTTAGCGATTTCGTCAGCAGTCAATGCTGCACGAGGAATCTCGATCATAGTACCAACCTCATACTCAAGGTTTACACCTGCTGCTGCGATTTCAGCATCTGCTGTCTCAACAACGAAATTCTTAACATATTTCAACTCTTTTACTTCGCCAACCAATGGAATCATAATTTCAGGTTTAACATTCCAGTCCGGATGCTCTTTCTGAACTTCGATTGCAGCGCGGATAACTGCCTTTGTCTGCATCTTAGCGATTTCCGGATAAGTTACAGCAAGACGACATCCACGATGTCCCATCATTGGGTTGAACTCATGCAGGGAAGCGATGATTGCTTTGATATCCTCAACGGATTTACCCTGTGCATCAGCCAATTTCTTAATATCAGCTTCCTCTGTAGGAACGAACTCATGAAGAGGTGGATCCAAGAAACGGATGGTAACCGGATTTCCTTCCAAAGCTTCATACAATGCTTTGAAGTCTCCCTGCTGATATGGAAGAATCTTATCAAGAGCAGCTTCACGCTCTTCTACTGTATCGGAACAGATCATCTCACGGAAAGCAGCAATTCTGTCTTCCTCGAAGAACATATGCTCTGTACGGCAAAGTCCGATACCTTCTGCACCAAGCTCACGAGCTTTCTTAGCATCTGCAGGAGTATCTGCATTTGTACGAACCTTAAGAGTTCTGAACTGATCAGCCCATGCCATAACACGTCCGAACTCACCAGCGATCGTAGCGTCAACTGTCTTGATAGCTCCATCGTAAATGTTACCGGTTGTACCATCGATAGAGATATAATCTCCCTCATGGAACTCTTTGCCAGCTAATGTGAATTTCTTATTCTCTTCGTCCATAGCGATATCGCCACATCCGGATACACAGCAGGTACCCATACCACGTGCAACTACGGCTGCGTGAGATGTCATACCACCACGAACTGTTAAGATACCCTGGGAAGCTTTCATACCAGTAATATCTTCCGGAGAAGTTTCAAGACGTACTAATACGACTTTCTCTCCTCTTGCATTCCACTCTTCAGCATCCTCTGCTGTAAATACGATCTTACCGCAGGCAGCACCCGGAGAAGCACCAAGTCCTTTTCCGATCGGTGTAGCAGCTTTTAATGCAGCAGCATCGAACTGTGGATGAAGTAATGTATCAAGGTTACGAGGATCGATCATAGCGACTGCCTCTTCCGGAGTCTTATGTCCCTCGTCTACTAAATCACAAGCGATCTTAAGTGCAGCTGGAGCTGTTCTCTTACCGTTACGGCACTGAAGCATGTATAACTTCTTGTTCTCAACGGTGAACTCCATATCCTGCATATCATGATAGTGATTCTCAAGAGTCTCACAAACTTTAAGGAAGTCTGCATATGCCTCCGGGAACTCTTTCTCCATCTGAGCGATCGGCATAGGTGTACGAACACCGGCAACTACGTCCTCACCCTGTGCATTGATTAAGAACTCACCCATCAGTTTGTTCTCACCAGTTGCAGGATCACGTGTAAATGCAACACCTGTACCAGATTCGTTATTTAAGTTACCGAATACCATAGGCATTACGTTAACTGCAGTACCCCAGGAATATGGGATATCGTTATCACGACGATATACGTTCGCACGTGGGTTGTCCCATGAACGGAATACAGCCTCGATAGCAAGTTTTAACTGCTCAACAGGATCTGAAGGGAAATCTGTTCCTAACTGATTCTTGTACTCAGCCTTGAACTGCTCTGCTAACTCTTTTAAGTCAGCTGCTGTGAGGTCGATATCGAATTTAACGCCTCTTTCTTCTTTCATCTTGTCGATGAGCTGCTCGAAGTATTTTTTACCAACTTCCATAACTACATCTGAGAACATCTGAATGAAACGTCTATATGAGTCATATACGAAACGCTCGAATGCAGGATCCGGATTACCTTTGATCATAGCAGCAACTACTTCGTCATTTAAACCAAGATTTAAGATGGTATCCATCATACCTGGCATGGAAGCTCTTGCTCCTGAACGAACAGATACTAACAATGGATTCTCAAGATCGCCGAATTTCTTTCCGTTGATCTCTTCCATTTTCTTAACGCCTTCCATAGCCTGAGCCATGATCTCGTCGTTGATCTTACGACCATCTTCATAGTACTGTGTACAAGCCTCTGTTGTGATTGTGAATCCCTGTGGTACAGGAAGTCCGATGCTTGTCATCTCTGCAAGGTTGGCACCTTTACCGCCAAGCAGGTTACGCATGGTCATGTCGCCTTCGCTAAACATATACACCCATTTGTTTGCCATTTTGATAATTCCTCCTAAATTATATTACTATGTAATTATGGACACTGTATTTGTTTCCATAATCAAGCCATGTCATGTACATTTCTAAAACGCACATATTCATTCTATCATATTTTGTCTAAATAGCAACATTTTTTTTGCTATTTATCCCTGTTTTTTTGTTACATTTTCACAATGTAAAACTTTGTTTCGTGATGTGGAACATTTTGTAAGTATTTATTTCTTTTTCCACTTCGCATACAGCGTCATTTTCCCTGTGCTGCCTTTTTTAATTGAGGTTACCTTTTTGGTACATTTTTTATCACGGTACCATGTGGTGTCAACTTTTATGATCCACGCAGAACCAGCACAAGTTGGAAACAGTAGCTGCCGGTGCATCTGGAATCTCAGATAAACCAGAAAAGGACCCACAACCACAGGGCACAAAGTTCAAAGTCGTAAGTCCAAAGGATAAAATAAGCCCACAGCAAGTCCACGAGAATGACTTAAGCCCATGCATCGGCTTCGCTGAACGCACATAAAAACAGACGGATCATTCCCTCCCAACCGGAAAATCCGTCTGTCTTTTTCTTTTCCTTTTTATTCTCAGACTCTAAAAATCCTAGAAATCTACTTCCGTATCATAGTAGCAGCACTTCAGCAGTTTCTCCATCTCCTCCTGACTCGGCTGACGCGGATTCGATCCGGTACAAGCATCTAAGATGGCATTGGCTGCGATTTCCGGCAGTCTCTCTAAGAATACCTCTTCCGGCACAAATCCCTGCTCCACCGGATAACTGTCTGCGCCATAATTTTTGATGCAGTGCGGAATCTTTAAGTCATCATTCATGCCGCGCAGATATCTGATCAGCAGATCAACTTTCTCATCTAAAGAATCTCCGCCAAGTCCCATAAAATCAGCGATCTCACCATAGCGTTTCTTTGCCGTCTCATCTTTTGCATTGAACGCGATAACTTTTGGCAGATACATTGCATTTGCTGCACCGTGGATGATATGTGCACCGTAATCTGCAAATGCTGCACCCGTCTTGTGTGCCATGGAATGAACGATACCAAGCAGTGCATTGGAAAATGCCATACCTGCAAGGCACTGTGCATTGTGCATGTTATCCCTCTTTTCCATATCCCCGTTATAAGATCCTACCAGATCTCTCTGGATCATCTTGATCGCATGCAGTGCAAGCGGGTCTGTGAAATCACAGTTTGCAGTAGATACATATGCCTCGATCGCATGTGTCATTGCATCCATTCCGGTGTGTGCAACAAGTTTCTGCGGCATCGTCTCTGCAAGTTCAGGATCTACGATCGCAACATCCGGTGTGATCTCAAAATCAGCGATCGGATATTTGATACCTTTCTGATAATCTGTAATAATAGAGAATGCTGTTACCTCTGTTGCAGTTCCTGAAGTGGAAGAAATTGCACAGAAATGCGCTTTTTTGCGAAGTTTCGGAATGCCGAACACTTTGCACATATCCTCAAATGTGATATCCGGATACTCGTATTTAATCCACATTGCCTTCGCTGCATCGATCGGTGAACCTCCTCCGATCGCAACGATCCAGTCTGGTTCAAACTCCTCCATCGCTTTTGCACCCTTCATTACAGTCTCCACAGATGGATCCGGCTCAATTCCCTCAAAAAGCTGTACTTCCATACCGGCTTCTTCCAGATACTGTTTTGCACGGTCTAAGAAGCCAAAACGTTTCATGGAACCACCGCCTACACAGATGATCGCCTTTTTGCCTTCAAACGTCTTTAATGCTTCTAATGCCCCTTTTCCATGATACAAATCGCGTGGTAATGTAAATCTTGCCATCTTTCCTCCAATCTGCTGCCATCCTCTGGCTGCCCCCTGACACAATACTGTATTTTATGTGTCCTTAACTGTGTGCAATTTTTATGTAACTGTCACATATTTTGTTAATTAAATAACAATATGTATAGTAATATTATATCACACTTTTCAAAAATAAGAAGCTATTTTATGCATTTTTAATAATTCTTAATATTTTCTAAGCATTGTTCTTAAATCCACATTTCGGGCAGACATTTCCTCCCTTATATACATAACCACAGCGGAAACAGCAGATCGTATCATGTTTTTCTTTCGCCAGATAAGAAATATTTCTCGAATCCGGTTTTTCCTGCAGGTAATGTATAAATTCGTTTAACACTCCCGCATATGCCGTCAGCTGCTTATTGTCCACCGCATACGGAATTTTCGTCTTTTTTCCATTTTTTTCAGTCACATAAACTCCACGGTTTAAAAGTCCTGTGGATGCACTGATCTCCAGAACAGATGACACATCGATCCGGTAGGATGTCATAAGAGTACTGTAATAAAGATGTTCCGGCGTCAGAATGATTCCCTCTTTTCCACTGTTATTCCGCGATGTATCCACCACAAAGATCGGGTATTCGAACAGACCGTTTCCTGCGGCATAGGATGCCATGGCATAATCGATAACCTCTGTTTCCTGCGGTGCTGCCTGTTTTAACAGCACTTTTCTTGCCGGATAAAAATAGTGTTTCTGATTTTCAGCGATACCCGCTTCTTTCAGTTCATTTTTGAGTTTATTTACCAGCTGTTCACATTCATCCGTCTTGATCTTTGAGAGACGCCTGCTTAAAAGTTCTAATGCATTATCTTTCAGATCTGGTAAATAAGGTCCGTCTGCTATCTTCTGATATGCATCCATTCCCTCCTCAAAGGACATATGCACCGGATCACCGGCAATCTCTGCAATCTCATTTTCATCCATCTGGCGGATTTTGTTCTCGATCTGCTCAAAATACGGCAAAACCAGCCCCGGCTCAAACTCCTTTTCTTTCAGACGCTCCTTAAGCTCTGTCAGATCATCTCTGGTGATTTTTCTCGACTGGCGGATCATATTTTTTATTTCCTGCTGTTCGGCAAGATTTTTCTGCGATTCTAACCGTTCCTGATATGGGGTTAAATCTACTCCTTCGTATTCTTTTAATTTCTCCCGAAGTGCATGGTAACGTGCCCTGTCCATATTAGGCGGCATTTTTCCAACCAGCTCTGCGACTTCCCGCTCTGCCTGTGTCTGCATTTTCTGTTTCAGATTTAAAAGCAGATTCTGTTTTTTCTCCTGCGGCAGCTTTTCCTCTGCAATCTCGTCATAGACACGGCGCATCACGGCATAATTTTTATCTGCGCAGCTCTCTGCCTTTTTATTTAACGCGGTAAGCTTTCTGTCCTGTTCTTTTTCCTCTAACATATCCAGGTATTGTTTCCGCTCTTCGGGCGAAATTCTTGTTTCATGCATGAGCTGGTGTTTTAATTCGGAAAGCTGGCGCTCTGACATACGGTCTGCGACTCCAAATTTAGCCTGATAAGTCTCGCGGACTTTCTGTGCCTCCGCATTATTTACCTGTGCATATTTTTCATCGGACGATTCCCCGCTGATCTGCCCAGCTTCGTGCGGCTGCCTGCTGTCACTCTCATATCGGGAACCTTTCACATGGCGTCGTTCGGTTTCATCCTGACGTGCATCTGCATACAGCCTTTCGTTCTCATTCCGTGAAATATTTCCCTCACGTCTTTCATTCTCACTCTGTCGTGCATTTACATGCAGACTTTTCTCCTCATTCCGGCGTGCATCTGCCTGCTTTTCTTCCCGCTCGTTCCGCTTCCATCCACTTTCACCCGCGCTTTCATTTCCATGCTGTTTTTCTTCGTGCCGGTTCTTGCTCTCATCCTGCTCTTCTTCATCATCTGTGACTTCGTCCTGATCTGATGCAGGCGTACTCTTTAACTTTTTACGACGCTTTTTTTCCTCCTGTATGGCAGGTTCGCAGGCTGCAATACTGCTTTCCGGGAAAAATCCCTCTTCTATCTTATTTAATAATTCCTCAAAGTCTGCATCTGAATATTCCGGCAGATCCTCGCACAGTTCCTCAAGTGGCTGCTGCTCATCCTCGACACCCGCCGGCTTTCTGCCGTCCTCATATTCATTATAACGACTGTTTGCCTCATGCTCGCCGTTACGCCCCATCAGCTCAAGATAATCTTCGTATGCCTTTTTATCCTCCTCAAAATCCATCAGATAAATATCGCCGTCTCCAAGAAGTTTCCATGGGCGCGGCGTATAAAATCTGTGACACGCCGCACAGGTACATGCTTTTGCCAAAAGGACTACTCCCTCAGGCGTCTCAATCCGAAACTCTTTTCCTTTCGGATACATGATCATATGCAGATTTCCTTTGCATTTTGGGCAGCGGTAACCAACTTTATAAAAGTTATTGCCAATCCTGCCTTTTGCTCTTTCTGACAGTGAAAGTTCTGTTCTCTCAAAAACAGTATGCGCCATCTTCCATTCAACTTTATGCCAGAGTCCCTGTTCCTCGTCTGCTTCCTCTTCCTTCTGCACTGCTTCTTTTGCCTCAAGTGCCGCCTGTATCACATCTTCATAGGTAATACGCTTTCCTGCATGATAAAAACGGAAATACTGCGTGGTATATTCCGGTTCAATATAGATTCCTGCAAGCACATGCCCGAAAAGAGTATTCAGCTGCTCCGTATTTTTTTCCACACGAAGTCCCTGGATCGTCCCCCATTTTCCAAATGCATACAGGATCATATTGATCACATCCCGTACTGCTGCCTCATCGGTATCTTTGATCTCATCTTCTTTGATCGGCAGATCTACAATATTTTCCGCCACTTTTCTGCTGTCAAAATGAAAAAACAGGGAGCGCACTTCCCCCTGTAAAATGAGATAATTATCAAGTGCCACAAAAAGACCTGTCCAGTTTACATTTGCATGCATGGTCTTTATCAGCCGTTCAAATGTCATTTTTAATTCGCTATCTGCTTTTAATACGATCACTTTTTTCACCTCTTACTTTTCAAATGCAGATTTTTCCTTCAAGATCTGTGCAAATCCCATATGAAGTTCTTTTTTTGCCCATTCAAAATCAATCTCCTGATTGCTGTCATTCAAACAGACGCTTCCACTCTTCTGATGACCTATATCAGCCACAATCCTGCTGTTATCATTTGAGACATCATAATACCGGCAGAGTTTTCTTACATTGCCGGGAACAAAACCGCCTGTCAGTTTCTGATACTCCCTGAGCACATACTGGCTGACATCCTCTTTCTGACGAAATTTATGGCTGCACACCTCGTTTAACAACTCCGGTTCTAATTCCCACATTTTCACAAAAGTACTCTTTTTAAAAGAAGACGGCCCATGAACCGTGTAAAATCCTGTAAACAATGGGAACGCCAGTTCTAACATATTATAAATAAAATACATAAACGGATAACCGGGATGGAAATATGCTCCCGGCTGTTTTTTCATATTTTCACGTTTGTCAAAATATTTTGCCAGAAGCATGGTATTATTCAGGTAAATATATGGCATGACCTGATCTTTTGTATTTGCCACATCAGGCTGAAGAGCCAGCATATCCACCGGAAGATCATTTTTAAAATACTGTTCCGGTCTGACCTTTTTTATCAGAAACATATCATCATTAAAATATACAAAATTCTCTGCCAGACCTGGGATTCTGTGCATATTCCACTCAATGGCATGTGAATTAAATGTCGGCAGATATTTTTCCGGAATAAAATCTTTATGATTTACAATATTTAACTTCGGATGTTCTTTATTTAACCAGGATGGCAGATGCCCCCATGTAACAAAGTGTATCCTGCGCACCCATGGTGCAAAACGCTCCACACCACGAAACCAGTACCTCAGCAGATCCCAGTCTCTGTATCTCTCTTTTCTGTCATCCTGTTTCTGCGACAGATCCGGCTGCATACTGTACTCCATTTTCTGTTTCTGCCAGTCCGGATCATTGCCATCTACCCATGTGATCACAAAATCAATTTCCGGAATGTTATTGTCGCGTGTCATAATAATCTCCATTTCTGCCCAGCAAACATCTTTTTCATCTGCATGATAATTTTTACTTCTATCATGATAAAACAAATCCCGCAAAATGAAAATCCCATTTATCTGCTTAATTTATATTTTTTTAAGAAATCCTGTTTTTCCCGATTTTAAAGCATTTTCGTTGTTTTTGTTAGCACTCATTTAAAAAGAGTGCTGATTTTCTATTGACTTTTAAAATTTACGGTTATAATATTAGATTCAGGCAGCAGCGAAGCGGATCTGCTCCGCTGCATTTTATAACGATCATAAAGGAGTGTTTGAATATGGCAGAGAAACATGGAAATCTTTCAATTAACAGTGATAATCTGTTTCCGATTATCAAAAAATGGTTATATTCCGATCACGATATTTTCTTCCGTGAGCTGATCAGTAACGGCTGTGATGCTATCACGAAATTAAAAAAACTTGAGATGATGGGCGAATATACATTACCGGCAGACTACAAACCGGAAATTCACGTTGTCGTAAATCCGGAGGAAAAGACCTTAAAATTCATCGATAACGGTCTTGGTATGACTGCAGACGAAGTTGAGGAATATATCAACCAGATCGCATTTTCCGGTGCAACTGATTTTATTGAAAAATATAAGGACAAAGCAAACGACGATCAGATCATCGGTCACTTCGGACTTGGTTTTTACTCCGCATTCATGGTAGCCGATCAGGTAACGATCGATACTTTATCTTACAAAGACGGTGCAACAGCTGTTCACTGGTCCTGCGATGGCGGTACAGAATTTAATATGGCTGACGGCAATAAAGAAGGCGTCGGTACTGAGATCACCCTTTTCTTAAATGAAGATGCTGTTGAGTTCTCCAACGAGTACCGTGCAAGAGAAGTCATCGAAAAGTACTGCTCTTTCATGCCTACCCCGATCTTCCTTGAAAAAGCAAATGCCGAGACCGAATATGAGACGATCGACGCTGCTGATAAATTAGACACTGATACCGTTGTGGAGACGATCCATGAAGAAGCAAAAACAGAGGAAAAAGAAAATGAGAACGGCGAAAAAGAAGTCGTTGAAGTTTCCCCTGCAAAAGATAAATTAAAGATCGTAAAACGTCCGGTTCCACTTAACGATATAAACCCGCTCTGGGCAAAAAATCCAAACGAGTGTACGGATGAAGAATACAAGGCATTTTACCGTAAAGTATTCTTAGACTACAAGGAGCCGCTGTTCTGGATCCACTTAAATATGGATTATCCATTCAACTTAAAAGGTATCCTGTACTTCCCGAAGATCAATACGGAATATGATTCTATCGAGGGAACCATCAAACTTTACAATAATCAGGTATTTATCGCTGACAACATCAAAGAGGTCATTCCTGAGTTCTTAATGCTCTTAAAAGGTGTGATCGACTGCCCGGATCTGCCGCTTAACGTATCCAGAAGCGCATTACAGAATGATGGCTTTGTAAAGAAAATTTCCGAGTACATCACCAAGAAAGTTGCAGACAAACTGATCGGCATGTGCAAGACGGATAAAGAAAACTATGAGAAATACTGGGATGACATCAGTCCATTTATCAAATTCGGCTGCTTAAAAGACACCAAATTCTGTGACAAGATGAACGATTACATCCTGTTTAAGAATCTCGATGACAAATATCTTACTCTTCCGGAACTCTTAGTCAAAGAGGAAGAAAAGAAAGAAGATGAGAAAAAAGATGAAGCTGAAGTATTAGACGCTGATGGCAATCCGATCAAATCCGAAAACGCTGATGCTGCAAATGAAAATGCAGAGGAAAAAGACGAGCGCAAGGTGATCTACTATGTAACTGACAAACTTCAACAGGGTCAGTACATCAAGATGTTCAAAGAGCAGAACATGGACGCTGTCATCTTAGACCACAACATTGATACTTCCTTCATTTCACAGTTGGAACAGCGCAACGAGCATTATAAATTCATGCGTATCGATGCAGATGTGACAGAATCCTTAAAGGACGAGACTTCTGCTGAGGACTTAAGGGCTGAGACAGATACCCTGACGGATGTATTCAAAAAAGCCTTAAACAATGACAAGCTGACTGTCAAAGTCGAGAAACTGAAAAATGCTGATATTGCTTCTGTCATCACTCTCTCCGAGGAAGGCAGACGTATGCAGGATATGATGAAGATGTACGCAATGAACGGCATGGGCGGTATGGACCCGAACATGTTTGCAGCAGATCAGACCCTGACGTTAAATGCAAATAACGAACTTGTAAAATACATTTTCGAGCACAAAGATTCTGAGCATGTTCCGATGTTCTGCGAACAGTTATACGATCTTGCAATGCTTTCAAACCAGCCTCTGTCTGTTGATGCAATGTCCAAATTTGTACAGCGCAGCAACCAGATCATGATGCTTTTAGCAAAATAAATATGAGTCATCCAGTTTATTAGATCAAAAAAAGCGATGCCACCGGTTAAAACCGTGCATCGCTTTTTTCATTTAATTCTAATTTTACAGGAAAACGCAATCCTGCTTTTTAATTCTATTGTTACATTGAAATCTTATCTAAAATTCCGGTCAGATGGGCGATCGTCACACCATAATTGGTCATCGGAACCTGCTGTTTTTTTGCTCGGTCGATCCGGGACAGCACATATTTACGGTTAAACATACATGCACCGCACTGGATGACCAGATCATAATCTGATAAATCCTCCGGGAAATCCGTTCCGCTTACAATATCTACCGTAAGCCCCTCCCCGGCACGTTTTTTTAACATGCGCGGGATCTTGACTCTTCCGATGTCTTCCTGCAACGGTGCATGGCTGCAGCACTCTGCGATCAGAACGTGTGATTCATTCGTCAGGGAGTCTAACATCTTCGCACCTTCCACATAATAAGGAAGATCCCCTTTATAGGCTGCAAATAAAACGGAAAATGAAGTCAGCATGCTCTCTTTGGGTTTGTGCTCATACACATAGCCAAACACCTGTGAGTCTGTAATGATCAGTTTCGGCGGTTCTTTTAAGGCTGCAAGTGCCGGCACCAGTTTGTCTGTTGTCACACTCATGACCAGACATTTTTTATCTAAAAGCTCCCGCAGCGTCTGCACCTGCGGCAGGATCAGGCGTCCTTTCGGTGCCTGAATATCCTGCGGCATAACCAGCAGGACAAGATCTTCCTCTGTGACAAGTTCTCCCGTGATCTTTCTTTCCCCGAAGTTTTCCGGTACAAGGCGGGCTAATTCTTCTCTTACCGCATCGATTCCTGCCCCGGTTTCTGCACTGATTGCAAGCGCTTTCTTTCCGGTTTTTTCTTTGATATATGAAATAAGTTCTTCTGTGTGCGGATCAATATCTGATTTTCCGACGAGGAACAAGACCGGTGTGTTTTTCTCTTTCAAAAACTGATACCACTTTAATTCTTCTGTGATATCCCATTCATTATCCGGCTGTGATACCACGATCACTGCAATATCTGCCTTTTCTGCCGCCAGTTTTGTCTTCTCCACACGACGTTCACCAAGCTCGCTTGTATCATCAAATCCTGCCGTGTCAATGATCACACAGGGACCAAGCGGGCTGATCTCCATCGGCTTATAGACCGGATCTGTCGTCGTTCCGGCAATATCCGCAACAATGGAAACTTCCTGATGTGTGAACGCATTGATAAAAGAAGATTTTCCACTGTTTGTTTTTCCAAACACACCGATATGCAGACGGTTGCTGCCCGGTGTGTCATTTAGTGTTCCTGCCATAGTACTCCTTTCGAACAGCCTGCGGGCATAATTTATCTGCCTTTGGTTTGTTCATTCCGAATATGCATCACGTTTTTCTTAGAATCTGAAATCACGTTTTCCTTCTGCAATATCATGAATATGCTCGTATGCAGTCTGTTTTACTTTCGGATTCGGAATCTTTTCGAGTTCTCTGTCGATCAGCTCCATACCAAGTTTTTTAGTCTCCTCGCTCGCATAATCCTCTAAGTATTCTTTTAACGTCATCAGCGCATTCGGGTGACAGCAGTTTAAGATCTGCATGTTTTTACAAAGTGCCATAAAACGGTCACCGGTTCTTCCCTCACGGTAACATGCCGTACAGAAACTTGGGATATAACCAAGTTTGATCAGCCAGTTTACAACCTCATCTAACGTTCTCTGGTCACTGACATCAAACTGCTCACTGGTCACTTCGTCCTCTTTTTCCGGCTCTGCATATCCTCCTACACTTGTCTTTGATGCGCCGCTGATCTGAGATACACCAAGCGGAAGTACTTTATTTCTCACTTCCTGGCTCTCTCTGGTTGAGATAATCATTCCGGTATATGGAACGGAAACACGGATCAGTGCACAGATTTTTGCAAATGTATCATCGGAAATACCGTTATCGAATGCATCCGGATCAATATCATCTGCATGTTTTACTCTTGGAACACTGATCGTATGAGGTCCCACTCCATGTACTGCCTCTAAATGCTCTGCATGCATTAAAAGTCCTGCAAACTCATAGCGGTACAGGTCAAGTCCGAATAATACACCAAGTCCCACATCATCAATGCCGCCCTCCATTGCACGGTCCATTGCTTCCGTATGATATGCATAATCATGTTTCGGTCCGGTCGGATGCAGTTTTTCATAGCTGTCTTTGTGGTAAGTCTCCTGAAACAGGATGTAAGTTCCGATTCCTGCCTCTTTTAATTTGCGGTAATTTTCTACGGTCGTTGCTGCAATGTTGACATTGACACGGCGGATCGCACCATTTTTATGTTTGATACTGTAGATGGTTTTGATACACTCTAAAATATATTCGATCGGATTGTTGACCGGATCTTCCCCAGCCTCTATCGCAAGACGTTTATGTCCCATATCCTGCAGTGCAGTAACTTCTTTTACGATATCTTCCTGTGTCAGTTTCTTTCTTGCAATGTGTTTGTTTTTCAGATGATACGGACAGTATACACAGCCGTTTACACAGTAGTTTGACAGGTAAAGCGGTGCAAATAATACGATACGGTTTCCGTAAAAGTCTTTTTTGATCTGCTCTGCAAGTTCATAAACTTCCTGGATCTTTTCCGGGATCTCACATGCTAAAAGGACAGATGCCTCCCTGTGATTTAAACCTTTTCTTAATTTTGCCTTTTCGATGATCTCATCGATCAGTGCCACATTGTCTTTGTTGGCATCTGCATAGGCAAGTGTCTCTTTGATCTCCTCGTCTGAAATAAACTCTTCTGCTTTTAATGATTTTGCGTTGTACATACATGCTTCCTTTCTTTCCGGTCAGTCTGCACCCGCTGTTACTGTTCACTCATACCGTGTGAGCAGTAACCACCCGCTTACTTTCCGGTTAGTATTTTTTATATGGTATGACAGTTTTTCTGTCACCTAAAACCGGCAATGCTATTTTAGAACTGCCAGTTCTTTATCTGTTTTCTCTGTTATGCCAAAAAATCTCCCCTGTTTACAACTACCTGATAACCAATGCTTTCCATGCGCCGCTGCATGCAGAAACGGCACTCTGCCGCCTCATCGCCGGTACAGATCTTATTGTCATATAATTTATATTTTTCACGCACGGCAACCGGAGACAAATTTGGCATGACAACATTCGCTCCTGCTAAGATTCCGAGCTCCCTGCCCTTTGGATGGATCGTTCCAAGTGCCGTGGTTGCCGGGAGCAGCACATGCGGATGGATCAGCCTTATGACCGACAGCAGCCGCAGTGTCATCTCCATCGTACCCGCCGTCTCATTGCCAAACGGCGTATCCTTCTGCGGGATAAATGGCCCGATACCGACCATCTGCGGTTTTAATCTGCGGATAAACTGCAGATCCTCCCACAAAGTATCTACGGTCTGATATGGCGAACCCACCATAAATCCACAGCCGGTCTGATATCCAATTTCTTTTAAATCTCTAAGACATCGCATCCGGTTCTGATAGGACATCTCCGCCGGGTGCAGCTTTTTATAATGTGCCTCATCTGCCGTCTCGTGGCGCAGCAGATACCGGTCTGCCCCGGCGTCAAAATATGCCTGATAACTCTCCTTTGATTTTTCACCGATGGAAAGTGTCACCGCACAGTCCGGATATTCCTCCTTGATCTTTGAAACAAGATGACAGATTTTTTCATCTGAATAAAATCCATCCTCTCCCCCCTGTAATACAAAAGTCCGGAATCCCAGTTCATATCCGTTCTTACAGCAAGAAAGGATTTCCTCCTCCGTCAGCCTGTAACGGTCTGCGTGGCAGTTACTTCTGCGGATTCCACAGTAAAGGCAGTCATTTTTGCAGTAATTGGTAAACTCGATCAGTCCGCGGATATAAATATTTTTTCCATAGATGCGGTCACCCACATTTCGCGCACGTTGTTTTAAGTCCTGTATCATTGCATTGTCCTCTGTGGAAAGAAGAAATGCAAGCTGTTCTTTTGTGATATCTGCTGTCTTTTCTATTGTCTCCGGCAGATTTTTAAGTTCACGCTCTGGCATGCCGTAGGTGCTCTGTGTGCTCTGTGTATTTTTGTTTTGATCTTGTATTATCTGGTTTTGTAACATAAATTCCTCATTTTTTAATTAATTAGTAATTTCAATTACATCTGCACTGGTGTACTGTATCACTAACAATAATAGCGTACACTAGCTTATGCCAACATTAGAATACACTGTCTTTGCCGTGATTCCGTTAAGTCTGCCAATTTTGCCGGAAAGTGCATTAATGATATCCTGCGGCGCATCGATCGCAACACTGATGATATGTACATTCCGCTCGCGGTATGGTAAACCCATACGTCCGATGATATACGAACCATATTCATGCAAAAGATTATTTAATTCTGGTGTGGAATCCATGTTTTCTACAATGATCCCTATCAAAGCTACTCTTGTTTCCATTCATTTTCTCCCTGATTACCAAATTTATATTATTTTCATACACGAATCTATGATGCAGCTTTTGGAACCAAAAAAGCTGTACCCCTAATTCCAGGTACAGCCCAAAAAGAGTCACAATGCGCCTCTTATATTTTACTCTATGCCGTACCTTTCATCTCAGATAATTCTTTCAATGTCAGTGTCTTTTCTTTTTCCATTTAAAATCTTACGCAAAAAGGACTTTAAATGTGCTCTTTGCAAAGATTTACAATATTACTTCACAAAAATACCCTCTGTATACATGAAAATTATACGGGCAAAATATTTTGCATATAAGTATTATGTATACAAAGGGTATCATGATTTTTTAAGAAATGCAATTATGTTTCTGTTCTGTATGCCATAAAATACAAAGCATCCCCTGCAAAAATCTGTCACACTTTTACGGCACCAGCTCTTCCTCCGGCACCTCGATCTCTTTGATCATCGTTTCATTTCCACATAAAAGCCAGGTATGTTCACCACCACACTCCGGGCAGATCTTACCGTGCTCTACGGTATCATATTCACAGCCACAGTCGTCACAATGTGTTACCGCATGGATCATATCAATTTTTAACTCACTGCCGGATAAGATCTCTGTACGGTCTGCTGCCCAGCGCCAGCAGTCTGTAAGATAGGACGGCACAATGCCGGACACTTCCCCAATGGAAAGTGTCACAGCCGAAACCTTTGTCAGATCATTTTCCTGTGCGATCTCCTCTACGCTTTTGATCACATGAAATACGATTCCAAGTTCATGCATTCGCTTTATTTCTCCTTTTTCCCAAAACGGATCTTCACTTCACGTTTTAACATATAAGGAAGAATTGCCTTCATCTTATCCTCTGCTTTTACCATGCGGCTGCACTCCGGCAGTTCACGGTGCAGATGGATCGCATCAAACTCACATTTTGTTGTGCAGACACCGCATCCGATACACTTGTTCGGATCCACCACGGAAGCACCACAGCCAAGACAACGCGCTGTCTCGATCTTCACCTGCTCCTCGGTCAGTGTCTTATGTGCATCACGGAAGGATCTGTGTGCATCAATCTTATCATCCATTGCAGGACTCTGTCTCTTTGCATTGTCATATCCTTCGAGCGCAAGATTTTCCTTATCCAGTTCGATAAACTGACGGCGGTTTCTTCCGATCGTCATGCTCGCATTTTCATGGACAAAACGGTGAATGGACTCTGCACCTTCTTTTCCGGCTGCGATTGCATTGATTGCAAAGCTCGGTCCGGTATAGACATCTCCACCAACAAAAATATCCGGTTCTGCAGTCTGATAAGTAAGCGGATCTGCCACAGCTCCGTTTCCTCTTCCAAGTTCCACTTTTGAACCTGCTAAAAGGTCACCCCAGAGGATACTCTGTCCGATACTTAAGTAAACATGCTCACATTCCACAGTCATCGTATCATTCTCATCAAACTGAGGGTTAAAGCGGCCTGTCTCATCTTTAACAGAAATACATTTTTTCAGCACGATGCCGCGTACTTTGCCATTTTCTGTTAGAATTTCTTTCGGACCCCAGCCACAATGAACGGCTGCGCCCTCTTCTTTAACTTCCGCCACCTCATCTTTTGATGCCGGCATCTCTTTTTCGGACTCCAGGCAGAACATGGAAACTTCATTTGAACCACAGCGTGCTGCTGTACGTGCCACGTCAATTGCAACATTACCGCCACCGATGACAACGGATCTGCCATCCACACGGTAATCTTCATTTCCACCGGATACGATATGTAAGAAATCAACTGCACTCATCACACCGTCCGCATCCTCACCCGGAATACCTGCTTTACGGCTTCCCTGACATCCGATTGCGATATAAAATACCTGATATCCCTGTGCACGCAGCTCATCTAATGAAATATCTTTTCCAACTTCCACGCCGCATTTAATATCTACGCCAAGTTCACGCATTACTTCAATCTCAGCATCCACAACATTTTTCTCTAATTTGAAGGAAGGAATACCGTAAACGAGCATTCCACCCGGACGTTCATTTTTCTCAAATACAGTCGGTTTGTAACCTCTGGCAGCCAGATAAAATGCACAGCTTAAACCTGCAGGGCCACCACCGATGATCGCGATCTTCTGTGGGAAAGTTCCACGGTTTGACGGCTGTACGACTGGTGGAATATAACGCGTTTCTGCCTTTAAATCAAGTTCTGCGATAAATTTCTTAACATCATCGATCGCAACCGCCTGATCTACGGTACCTCTTGTACATGCATCCTCACAACGATGGTTGCAGACACGGCCGCAGACTGCCGGAAATGGATTCTCCTTTTTGATCAGGGCAAGCGCATCCGTATAACGTCCCTGTGCTGCCATTTTTAAATATCCCTGTACTGCGATATGTGCCGGGCAGGCAGTCTTACACGGTGCTGTTCCGGTATCATAGCAGTTGATACGGTTATTATCACGGTAATCCATATCCCATTTTTCCGGTCCCCATTTGGTATTATCCGGCAGTTCGTGTTTCGGATATGTGATAGCTCCGTCTTTCGTACAAAGCTTCTGACCAAGTTTTACGGCACCTGCCGGGCAGTACTCTACGCAGCGTCCACATGCAACACAATCCTTCGTCTCAACCTTTGCCACATAAGCAGAACGCGACATATTCGGCGTGTTAAATAACTGTGAAGTACGAAGCGCATTACAGATATTTACATTACAGTTACAGATAGCAAAAATCTTGTCCTCGCCGTCAATATTTGTGATCTGATGGACAAAACCGTTGTCCTCTGCACGCTGTAAGATCTCCATTACCTTTTCACGTGTGATATAATGTCCCTTATTTGTCTCAACCAGATAATCAGCCATATCGCCGACACCGATACACCAGTCTTCCGGATCATCCGCACATCCCTCGCCTAAAACACCGCGTGAATAACGGCAGGAACATGGACCTGCTGCGTATTTTCCGTCATATTTATCCAGCCAGTGGGAAATATGCTCGACACTGACAGACTCATTCTCTGTCTCGATCGCTTTCTCAACCGGAATAACATGCATACCGATTCCTGCGCCTCCTGGCGGTACCATCGGTGTTACTTTCTGCAAAGGTAAAAATGCCATACGCTCAAAGAATGACGCTACCTCCGGGTGCTCTTTGATCTGGTCTAACTTCATATTAAAGAACTCTGCACTTCCCGGTACATACATCGGAAGAACATACTGTTTCTCATGCTTTGGATTTTCCCAGTTATATTCCAAAAGACCGATATTGCTCATCTCCTGCAGCAATTCTTCGAGTGCTTTCTCTTCTTTTCCGGTTGCTTTTACGATCTGCGCTAATGTCATCGGCTTACGCACTTTCATTTTCAGTGCAACCTCTGCCATCTCATCGGTCACAAGTGCCTCTAAACCATAATATTCCGGATCTTCTGCTGTCACCGTATGACCGATGCGGTCAGTGATCTTCTGGCCTAATTTTAAGATCAGCTCTCTCGGCTGTTCCGGTGGTGTGTACTCAAACTTTTTCATGCGTGTTCCTCCTCTTTCCATGCAGCTGTTTCTGTTTTCAGCCAGTCTGCCCATTCTTCAATACCCTCTCCGGTCTTTGCACAGATCGGGATGATCTTTGCATTCGGATTGCGCATTAAGATATTCTTTTTACACTGTTCCAGATCAAAATCAAAATAAGGCATCACATCTATTTTGTTGATCAGTACAACATCGCAGATAGAAAACATCAGCGGATATTTTAAAGGCTTATCATGTCCTTCCGGCACAGATAAGATCATTGCATTTTTAACAGCACCTGTGTCAAACTCTGCTGGACATACCAGATTGCCGACATTCTCTAAAATAACCAGTTCCACATCATCTGTCCCAAGTCCTTTTAATCCCTGTCCCGTCATATCTGCATCCAGATGACACATGCCGCCTGTATGAAGCTGGATCGCTTTTGCTCCGGTCTTTAAAATCGTCTCTGCATCCACATCTGAATCAATATCTGCTTCCATGACACCGATCTTTAAATCATCTTTCAGTGCCTCGATCGTGCGTGTTAACGTCGTTGTTTTGCCCGATCCAGGTGATGACATAAGGTTCAGTAAGAACACACCATCTTTTTTCAGTTCTTCGCGGAGCAATGCTGCCTGCTTGTCATTGCTCTCGAAAATACTCTGTTTTACTTCCAGAATCCGTACATTTCCCATTGATAATCTCCATTTCTGATGTAACATTTTTGTTTCGTCTGTTATTTATAGATAAATTCTATCATTTAATAGTGGTGATGTCAATAAATTCTGGTCATACCAGTGTGCCAATTATTTATATTTTGTTTAGAAACACGTAATATTTCATAAATATGTTCCTAAAAATCAGATACAATATGCTTATTCATAAAACTTATAACACCACGTGTGCAATCGGCGTATACAAAATGGATAAAGGAGATTATTTATGAATACAACACAAACGAACAGCACCGTCTTATTCTGCGACTATTACAAACAATGGATCACCGTATACAAAGAAGGTGCCATAAGAGCTGTAACTATGCAAAAATATCTGATGGCCCATCACTGGCTTGAGAAACTTGTTCCTGATTTAATCATCAGCGATCTTGACCGGATTTCTTACCAGAAACTGCTCAATGATTACGCTTCCACACACGAGCATCAGACAACTCTCGATTTTCATCATCATATAAAATGTGCTGTACTTGATGCCGTTGATGAAGGACTTATTTCCAGAGATCCCACCCGAAAAGCCATTATTAAGGGAAAACAACCCGGTGATAAAAAGATTAAATATCTCAATCAGTTTGAATTGCATAAATTAATCGAAGATTTAACATTGGAACAGAATATTTCCTGGGACTGGTTCATTCTTTTGGTTGCCAAAACAGGTATGCGATTTTCCGAGGCACTTGCTTTAACACCAAAAGATTTTGATTTTGCCCACCAGTCACTCTCCATTTCTAAGACCTGGGACTATAAAGGTGACGGCGGTTTCCTTCCCACGAAAAACACTTCCTCTGTGAGAAAAATCCAGATTGACTGGCAAACGGTTATGCAATTCTCAAATTTATTAAAAAATCTTCCAGAGGATGAACCCATCTTCGTAAATGGAACCAAAGTATATAACTCCACTCTAAATGGCATATTAGCGCGCCACTGTAGAAATGCCGGCATACCTGTCATTGCAGTACATGGTCTTCGCCATACACATGCCTCTTTACTTTTGTTTGCCGGAGTTTCTATTGCAAGTGTTGCACGCCGGTTAGGACATTCAAGCATGACAACAACCCAAAAAACATATCTGCATATCATACAGGAACTTGAAAGCAAAGATGTAGATATCATCATGCGCTCATTGTCAAATTTAAACTAAAATCAAAACCCTTGTCTGCATGCTCTACAGACAAACACATTGTCACAAATTTATAATACGCCGATTCTAAAAATAGCTGCCGCATTTTTCAGCTCAGCGGCAGCTATTTTGCATACTTTATCCGATCAGGCAAGTAATGGAAGAACGCTTTCCATCAGATTATTTTTAAAATCTTCTATCATTTCTTTTCTGAATTTAAATTTTGGCATTGGTTCATTTTCATTATTTTTATACGATGTATAATCTGCCTTTTCCTTTAAATTATTTTCATTTGCAAGCTCTCCATCCTTGAAATTATATACCTCATATCGTACCGTTTCAAAATCTACATACCACTGACGGGCAAAATCTTCTATCTCTTTGTCAATGGCTGCGTATCTCATTTCATTAATAATCACGGAAATATCCTGTCCTATATACTTTGTTTTATCTTTCTCAATCTGATCGACCACTGACTCTAACAGGGCACTGAGTTTTGGATTATCTTTCGAAAAATCCTGAATCAGACCACGGATCATACTCATATCATGTTCAAAATCTGCTTCTTTAAAATTATCCTCCGATTGATCTAAAGATTCGACAACTCCCTGCAGCAACTCAATAATATACTCAAAGTCCACTCGCAGTTTACTGTAAGCAATCAGATCATAATCATCCATAACCGGATTATCCTCATCCTGCTTATCTTCTTCTGCCTTCTTTAATTCTTCCATCACATTATGATACATTGCTGCATAATCTTCATATTCTGCTTCCGAAAACTCATAATCTGCAAGAATTTCATCACTGTAATTCGAAAATGCCTTTAAATGTGCAAAATCATGATCTAACGCACGAAACATATGTACAAAGGCTTTTTTCTGTTTTTTTGACAATCCTGCAACATCCATTGGTGTACTTGCAAGCGTATGTATTGTTTTTACTGAAATTGCAAATGAACTTAATACATCATCCCAGTCTTCTGCAATCGGGCTTCCATCGCCGCCTCTGGAATACAATTTTAATGCATAATTGATCGCATTTTTAAAATCTCCGGGAGATTGAAATGTTACAACCTGACCATATTGCTTATTTGGATCAAATAAACGATTTGTCCTGGAAAATGCCTGTATCAGATCCTGCGGGCTCATCGGCTGACGATCCATAAACAACGTTGACAGACACGGTGCATCAAAGCCTGTCAGCAGCCGGTCGACTACGATCACAAGATCCAACTGCTGGCTTCTTTCCAGATACCGCTTCTCTTTTCTTGCAAGCCGGTCATTCAAATTGCTGTTATATGCGTTGATTCCCTCAATTTTATAAGTAGTTCCAAACATTTCATTATAATCGTCCATGGACTCCTTCATCTTTTCCTGATAAATACTGGATGTCTCTTCATTTTCTGATAACGAATACGTAATAGCAAATTTCGGGAAATCCGGCATTGCACGGCTGATATCTTCGTGAATCTTTAATTTATCCTGTCCCGCTTTTACTTTTTTCAGCAGCTCATAATATTTCTGCGCTTTTGGAATCGAATTAACTGTCAAAATTCCCTCGTATGTTTTGCCTTTGACATTCTGCATACCAAACTTTGTATAGGACTGATTCAATATGACATCCAGTACTCTGCGCATATGATCTTCCGTCTCAAATGCGGATAAATCAACATTGGCATTTTTCGGTCCAAGATTTTCGATCATAAATCCCAGAACTGCCTCATCATGAATCGCTTCTTTTATGGTATAACTGTGCAGACATTTTCCATACAACTGCTCTGTCGTCTGTGGCAAATCTCCTTTTTGTTCATACTTATTCTCTTCAAAAATTGGCGTCCCTGTAAAACCATACCACAAGGAATTATTAAAAAAACGTTCCAGCAATCTCTTTGTCTCCGGAGTAACTGCCCTATGACATTCATCCACTACAAAAGCGACTCTCAGACTTTTTATTTTCTGGTATTCTTTTGTACCTTCCTGCAGACGTTTATTGACCATCGTCTGCATCTTCTGCCTTGTTGTTACAATCATCTGGCGTTTTCCATCTGCCAGCTTTTTGATCAAAGTATCCACATAATCTGTATCATCTACGTCTATCGTATCATTGTCCGCATAAGACTGAAATGCCATCTTTGTCTGTAAATCAAGATCTTTCCTGTCGATCAAAAAAATTGTCTTTTCTATGGATGGGATATCCATCAGCAAATTTCGCGTTGCCTTATAAGATGTCATTGTCTTTCCCGAACCTGTGGTATGCCAGATAAATCCCGATTCGCCCCTCTTTGAAGCAGCTCTCATAGCTTCAATCGCATGTATCTGGTACGGACGCAGGATCAATAACTTCTTCTTATCATTATCCAATACCGTATATTTTGTTACCATCTCATGTGCTTCCGGTATTTTCAGCACCGCTTCGGCAAAATCAATATAATCACATACTGATAAATTTTCTTTATCAATCCACCCGGTTATAAATTTTTTGTTTAATTCCGTGTCTCTTGCCGCTGAAAAATACTTTGTATCAACCGCATTACTTACCACAAACATCTGCACATTCGAGAAAATCCCATGAAATTTCCCCTCTGCTATATACTTTTTGATCTGCCGGTATGCATCCATATAAGAATGTTCTTTATTTTTCAATTCAATATGGATCATTGGTATACCGTTAATCAGAAGCGTCACATCAAATCTCCGGTCACGATTATCATTTTCCTCACCCGTTGCAAACGCCTGATACTGATTGATCACTTCATATACACTGGTTCCCCCTGCGATATGCTCATTGTTCATCACAAGTAAATGCAGTGTCTCATTTCCACGCTGCACATGCACATATACTTTGCCGTTCTCACCAACCAGCCACTTTCCGGCATCATAGAAGGAGGCATGTGAAAGATCATTCTTCACCTTTGCAAATTCGGAGTCAGATAATGGCGTATCATTTAATTTTGCCTTATTGTTCTGCTCTAAAATATATTTAAAATTGCTCCAAAGCTGCTCTTCTGTTCTGATATCCGGCCGGTATGTCCACTGTGATTCACCACTGCATAACTTATCGATCAGTCTTTTTTCGATGACTGCTTCTAATTCTGCCATAATTTTTCCTTTCTCATTAGTTCAAAACGTATCCTTCTTCATAGGAACAACGCAGGTAATCCTCGATCCATTCATCACAGACTTGTTCCATAGAAAGACAGTGATTCACAGGTGCCGCTTTTATCTGATGCGCAACATCATCATCAGATAGTCTATTTACAATATCTCGGACATGATTATGTGTACTTCTTGCAACAAATTCTATTACTATGCATACATAAAACAAATCATCCGTTACTAAATTTTTCATGTATTTTGTCACTCCTTTCATATTTCAGGCAGGAAAGTGCCTGAATACTCCTTATAACGTTTAAGGCATCTACCATTTATGTAATTTTATCATATATTTTCACTTGTGTCGTAGAAACATGCGCTGTAGCATATACTTTTTTATTTTTCTTAGTAACTTATACTTACGCTGATGAAGAGTGATAAGATGGTCGAGGTTTTTCAAATATGCAGAAATCATACATTGTTCTTCTTTTGAGGAAGGCATGGATATTGTAACCTCATCAAAAAATGCTTTTGTATCAACATTTAATAATCCATGATTTCTAGCACCTTCTGCACATATCATTGTAATGTCAGAATACCATTTAAGAGTATCAAAAAAACATTCCAAATAATCTGAATCCACATCATCTGATGTTATCCCAAAACATATATACAATGTCGATAAACAACCCTGTTCATAGGCATTTAGTCGCTTTATAGAACCATAATCAAATCCCTTAGAATAACTTTTGTTATATGCAAATTCTCCTTTTTTCAAAAGATAATAATTTGACATGTCCTTTGCCGCAACAATCTTATTAAAAAAATCTCTTTGATCAATTAATCCATATTGAGATGCTATTGTCAGGGGCAAATCTGATTCGTTATTTATATTTTTCCTAGTGATTCTTTCACACACTTTCCCCAACTTACGCTGTTCCCAAGTAATAACATTTACAGCCTGTCTCTAACCATCATTAACGTATATCCCAATAAATTTTGTCCTCTCCATTTTCCCATATCCAGACGATCCGGATCATTCATAGACAATCCAATTCCCCAAATCCTATCTTTTACTGCACATTCCGCAAGAATTTTGTCATTTGTAACCAGCAATGTCTCCCTCAATTTATCATTTTGAGAAAATTTTTCTATAAGTCCCTCATAAACTACAATCTGCCGTATTCCATTCCAGTAATTCTCACTATATCCCGACACCATACGTCCTAATTCTTTGATTGTTCCAACGCTTTCTGTTTCTAATATCTTTTGGGCAATCACATGATCTTTAAAACAAACTGCCTTTTGATACATCATATATTGTTCCATGGATGAAAACGTGATTCCATTTATCGTAAATTTTGACATATACCAGTTGCTCAGATATCCATTTTCTTCGTCCGGATTATGAAAACATATCATGTCCATTTTAAGCCGCACCTACCTTTTTTACTGCCAGATCGAGTTCTAAGTCATGCAGTCCGTGATATGCTTTCATCAAAAAATTTAATGGCACTTTTTCTATCACTTCTGCACTTGGAATATTGTAATACCATTGATAATATGCATAAAACTCACCGATCCAGTCCGGCATAAATCCTTCTAAAGCCTTACCTTCCTTTAATTTATACTTTTCTGTATCCAAGAAGTATTTCCACAATTCTTTGGCATCCATGGTATTTACATACGCCTTTGACTCATCGATATACTTTCTGGTTTTGCTTTTCATATATGTTTTTATAAAATCTGCCGTATCATTTTGGGGAAATGTCTGTGCCACAAAATCAAACAATTTTCCCTGACTTTCTACCACATCATCTAAATATGTTTCTGAATATGCCTGCATCTTTCTTACCTCACAAAAGTGTACTAAACACGTTGGTTACTTTATTCGCATCCGAATCAATCAGTTCTTTCATCCTTTTTCTCGCTGTCACGTCACGCTCATTATACTTTTCATTAAATTCATTGTAGTCCACCGCGGCAAGTTCTTCTTTTCTCTCATGTAATCTTGAATATGCCAATTCTGATTTGATGCAATACTGTATCCCCAGTCCTCCGAGCAACAACAATTCTTCTAAAATTTCCACATCAATTTCATCTCTGACAAATGCTTTTGCAATATAAAAATATGATGCATCCGCTCTCCATCCTTTTATCACATCAAAACTGCCTGTTTCTATTCCATATTTCGCAATGAATTTCTGGGATAACATTCTATATCGTTTCGAATCAGCTGCATCTCTGTGTTTCATTAATTCTGCCAGCCACGATAAAATACTATGTTTCTGAAAATCAAGTACTTTTAAGCCCTCCATATCCAGTTCATATTTATGAACCCAACCATTTGATTCATCCGGTCTGCAAACCGCCCACTCTTTCGCAAGATCAACACTTTCTGTCAAATAAAATCCTTTTCCGTAATCATGGCGCTCTTCTCCCAATCCCAAAGTCGGTTTTATTTCTTTGTCAGGACTCCCATGATATAAGATAATCTTCCCCATATCCGTTATTCTCCCTATACAAACATATTTTGAAGCATATATTTCTTTAAATTTTTCAAATTATCTGCTTTACGCTGATGAAGGGTGATAAGGTTATCGAGGTTACAGAAATAACCCGCAATCACTTTCTGTTCTTCATATTTTGGAACATCAACTACAAATTCCTGCATATCTGACGCAAGGATATGTTTTATGGTATTACCAGTCGTAATGTTTTCTATTTTCTTCTTAGCTTTATCAGTTTGATATTCATAATTCAAAAAGTAAGGCTCAATTTCTTCTTTTGGATTTCTAAACATGATTAAGGCATGAGCCGCTGTATTGTCCAATTCTTCAGGGATTACAGCTGCATGTCCAACATGACCAGACTGAACCATAACCATATCTCCGGTATGTAACCATTTGTCTTTTTGCTTTTCATAGAATTCGTCATTTATGAAAATCTCAGAGTTATGATTTATCTGTCCATCTTTTACATTATTAGATTCCAAATAAAAATGTCCTTGTTCTGCATAGTATGGAGTAGCTGTTCCTACAAATGCATTTCCAATCGAACCATATATATCTTCCAGCTTACGCTGTTCCCAATCATCAGTAAATCCATCAAACCGAATCTCCGGATTTTTTGCTCCATTTTTCGGAAACATTTTTTGAAGCATAAATTTTTTCATTTTTTTCATTTCATCACACTTACGCTGATGAAGAGTGATAAGATGGTCGAGGTTTTTCAAATATGCAGAAATCATACATTGTTCTTCTTTTGAGGAAGGCATGGATATTGTAACCTCATCAAAAAATGCTTTTGTATCAACATTTAATAATCCATGATTTCTAGCACCTTCTGCACATATCATTGTAATGTCAGAATACCATTTAAGAGTATCAAAAAAACATTCCAAATAATCTGAATCCACATCATCTGATGTTATCCCAAAACATATATACAATGTCGATAAACAACCCTGTTCATAGGCATTTAGTCGCTTTATAGAACCATAATCAAATCCCTTAGAATAACTTTTGTTATATGCAAATTCTCCTTTTTTCAAAAGATAATAATTTGACATGTCCTTTGCCGCAACAATCTTATTAAAAAAATCTCTTTGATCAATTAATCCATATTGAGATGCTATTGTCAGGGGCAAATCTGATTCGTTATTTATATTTTTCCTAGTGATTCTTTCACACACTTTCCCCAACTTACGCTGTTCCCAATCATCCGTGAACCCTTGAAACCTGATATTTGGTGTATTTGCCATAGTTACACCTCCTCTAACACACGGATAAATTCTTCGACCGCTGCTTTTGTATCATCATTGTTAAAACTAAGTTCTTTTAACATCCCTAATAATGCTTTATTTCCCTCTTTGATCGCCTCGTCCGTCTCTTTGATATTCTGTGTCAGTTCTCTGAGGTCTATTTCCGGCTCTTCTTCGGTTGTATCAACATATCTTGGTATATTAAGATTGAAATCATTTGCCACAATATCATCATAAGATGCCAGATATGCCTCTTTTTCTACTGTCTTGCGATTATTATACAGTTCAAGCACATGATCAATGTGCTCCTCTTTCATTTCATTCTGTTTTTTTTCTTTTTCATATTGTTTTGATGCATCAATAAATAAAACATCTCTTCCTTCACGGTGTTTTTTCAGAACGATAATACAGGTCGGTATGGATGTATTATAAAACATATTTGATGGAAGTCCGATCACTGCATAGATAGAACCATTCTGCAAAAGCGTTTCCCTTATCGTTCCCTCTGCTGCACCTCGGAATAATACACCATGCGGCAGCACAATCGCCATCGTTCCGCTCTGCTTTAAATGATAAAATCCATGTAACAGAAATGCATAGTCTGCCTTAGACTTCGGAGCCAGTTTTCCTCCATAATCCATAAACCGCTCATCCTGTTTAAATCCTTCTGCCGCTGACCATTTTGCAGAATAAGGCGGATTCATTGTCACAACATCAAATTCTGTCTCTTCGTCTGTCGGCCAGTCCGCGTCTAATGTATCACCGTTTCTTAAATGCTGATTTTCCGGCAGCACTCCATGCAGAAACATATTCATCCTTGCGAGATTATAAGTAGATGGCATCAATTCCTGTCCATAATATTTAATATAATTTGGTTCTGTGGAATAATTTCTGCAGCTTAACATCAAAGAACCGGAACCCATGCATGGATCGTAAACCTGCAATCCTTTTTTATTTTCCTGTCCCGACATTGCAATGCGGCAAAGAATCTGTGCCGGACCATGCGGCGTATAAAATTCCCCTGCTTTCTTTCCCGTTTCTGAGGCAAATTGTCCAATCAGATATTCATATGCATTTCCAAGCACATCTCCTTTTGTATGAATAAGGTCTGCTGCTTCGAGCACCTTTATCAGATCAGAAATTGTGGTACTTTGTTTCTGATCTCCCGTTCCAAGACGATTGGAATATAAATCAACATCATCAAACAGTCCATTAAACAACTCATCCGATTCCTGTATCCGGTTAAATGCAGCCTGCAATTTTTCCCGGTGGAAACTATTATTTTTTGCATCTTTCAATATACTGATGTATGTCATATCCGGTGTTAAAGTATAATGTAAGGATTCCTGCAGCTCTTCTAACAAATCCTTTGCATCCTCCCCTTCCATCGCCTCTTCATATGCGGTCTGTGCTTCTTCTATGCTTTCCGGCACACCATCATAAAGCAGATCATAAACTTTTGATAAATAAGAATCTGATAAATATTTATAAAATACCAGTCCAAGCAAATATGTCTTATACTCATTTGCATCCATTTTTCCTCTTAGAACATCTGCTCCACTCCATAGTACCTGTAATAATTCTTTTGACTCTGCCATGTGTTAATTCTCCTCCATTTTTCTGATTGTCTCAATCATCAGTCTATTAATATTTGCAGCCTGCCGTTCCAGTAAATCTTTCTGGATAATCGACTGCCTGTATAATCTTCCTATCTGTCTTTGCTTTTCTATATCCAGTACCGGTATTTTTAATTCACCAATACTTTTTATATTTAATTTTTTTACACTTACGGTACTGCCCTGATGATATCTGCCAATCTGCTGTTCAAGGCTTTTTCCCTCATTAAATTGATAACAAAAATACCAGGGATCTAATTCATTCTGATCAAACATACACAGCAGAAAATTTGATGTAATATATTTTTCCTGTATCCCGGTTGATATCGGTGAAGCTTTGGATCGAATCAGATTAATAATGCACCCACATATCTCGTTTGCATCACTTAAGCTATGTAAGTCGTTTTCAAAATCCTCTGGTGTATAAATATTTTCATCCTGCTTTTTCAATCTGGAAATATTTTTACCCAAAGTAAACTTTATCAATTCATCCAAACATTTTTGTTCCATAAATCCTCCTTTAGGAGTAATTTAATTAAATTACTATTTCATAGTAATTCATCTATCTTCAAATGTCAATTTGTAATTTAGATAAATTACAAATTCTTTAATAAAACATTTTCTGTCTGCTCGCAAACCAATCCTTCTTAAATTCTGAATTTAACATCTCTGCTTTCACCGGCGTCACACGGATCAAATGCATCGGCTGCGGTAATTTTTTCAGTACATCTATCGGAATCTTTTTAAATTCTGCTGCCGCAACATATTCGTCCGAAAATGGCTCTACGAGCTGTGCCATGCCTGTCATCTGCAATCCTTTTAATCTGCCGAATCCCTCATATTTATCATAAATGGCAATACATACATTTTTGTTATTCTCCAGTGCATGAAATTTTTCCCCGCCTTCAGAAAACATCCATACTGTACCGTCATGATAGCTATATTCAATCGGCGTACATCTCACAAATTCACCAGAACCGGTTGCAAGTGTACAGGTGTTATTTGCTGCATTTTCATATTCTTCATGATTCATGATCCTATTCTCCCTTCAGACATATTTTCTCATATTTTCCACCCCGGCATCATAACTTATCAAGAGAAGGCAATATGTAAAAAAATAGAGATTCGTGTGAAAAATGGGAAAGGACGGATTTATGAAAATTCAATGGAAAAACCTGATTACCTGCATTGCCATACCACTTGCTGTCGGTGCCCTGGCATCTCTTCTTACCAAAAACAGCATGGAAAACTTTGCAATGTTAAACAAACCTGCTTTTGCTCCACCGGGTTTTCTGTTTCCGGTAGTCTGGACAATTCTGTATGTTCTGATGGGAATCGCATCTTATCTGGTGGTCACATCCAAACAGCCTACCGGTAATGCTCTGACCGTATACGGCATCCAGCTTGTGTTTAACTTTTTCTGGTCCATTTTCTTTTTTAATTTTGGGCTATGTCTGTTTGCTTTTATCTGGCTCGTGCTGCTGTGGCTTCTGATCTTATTGACAGCAATTCTGTTTTACCGGATTTCAAAGCCAGCCGGACATCTGATGATCCCCTATCTGCTTTGGGTGACTTTTGCAGGATACTTAAATCTGGGAATCTGTCTGCTGAACGGATAAGCGCAACAAAAAAGCCTGCTGGCTTTTCTTTTAAGTCAGCAGGCTCTTGCATCATTCATATCCTGTTTTTTATTTCGTGTCTTATTTTTTATCACTTACCCCTTTACACTACCAAGAGCAACACCCTGTACGATATGTTTTGATAAAAACAGATATACAATAATAACCGGAAAGATGGAGAATGCAATCATCACATATACCTGCCCCATATCGAATTTGAGCCAGTCAGCAGCACGCAGCTGTGCGATTAAGATAGGCAGTGTCTTTTTCTTATCGTCGTGCAGGATCAATGCCGGTGTGAAGTAATTATTCCAACTGCTTACAAAAGTAAAGATCATCTGTACGGCGATCGCCGGCTTCATTAATGGCATTACGATAGAGTTAAATGTACGGAACTCCCCAGATCCATCAATGCGCGCTGCCTCAACCAGTGACAACGGCAGTGTACTTTCCATGTACTGTTTCATATAGAAAAATGTAACCGGAGCTGCGATTGTCGGCACGATCAGAGGAATAAAGGAATCCTCTAAATGCATACCAGATACAAGTTTGATAAATCCAAGTGCAGTTACCTGTGTCGGGATCATCATGATCATCAAAATAAACGGATAAATATATTTTTTCAGTTTGAAATCATATGCATGGATCGCATAAGCTGTCATCGTTGAAAAATACACACCAAGTACTGCACTGCATGCTGAAATGATCAGGCTGTTGAACATACCATTCCAAACCGGAAGTGTTCCGTTTCTTAAGTTCTTCCAGTTTTCCCACAAATGACTGCTTGGAACCAGTGTAAAACCGGACTGCATCTCACCATTTGATCTGGTTGCATTGATAAATAATACATAAAACCAGAACAGACATAATATAGAAACAATGATGAGTACAACGTATGCGATTGCTCTTCTTGCATGAATACCTACGCCTTTTTTCAAATTACGATTTTCATTCATGATCTTCACCCCTTCCTCTTATCATTGCCGGTAATCTTAAATACGATCAGACTTAAAATACCTGTAATGATAAACAGAATAACTGACAATGCACCAGCCATACCATAGTTCTTACTGTAGAGATGTTTATTTAAGAACATGATCAGTGTCATAGTAGAACGCATCGGATCACCGGTTCCATTGGTTAAGATCTGTGGAACATCGAATAACTGTAAACCACCGATCAGAGATGTGATGACCACATATACAAGGATCGGACGTAACAGCGGTAACGTGATCTGCCAGAATACCTGGGAAGAAGTTGCTCCATCGACTTCTGCTGCCTCAAATAAAGAAGTATCGATACCCATCATACCAGCCATCAGAAGGATTGTTGTATTACCAAACCACATCAGGCAGTTCATCAGTGCGATCAGTCCTCTTGCACTTCCCGCATTTGATAAAAATTTATATGGTGTATCAATAAATCCGATCTGCATCAGCATTGAGTTGATCGGTCCTCCATCGGAGAACAAGGTAAAAAACAACATGGAAAATGCGGATGCCATGATCAGGTTTGGAAGATATACGACCGTTTTAAAGAAACGTGTTCCTTTTAATCTGAGACGCACATCTGAAAACCATGCCCCAAGTACAAGCGATAAAATAATCTGCGGTACGAAGCACATGATCCACAATAACAGAGTATTTTTGGTATAAATCCAGATATCTCCATCGGAGAAGAGTTTTTGATAATTTTCAAATCCGACAAACCTTGGTCCAACCTGTGTTAATCCTGACATATAGTTTTCAAAGAAACTGTTGTAAATAGTGCTGACCAATGGGATCAACTGAAAAATAACATATACTACAATAAAAGGAATCAAAAAGATATATCCCCATTTATTGTACTTTACTACCTTTCCACTGCTTTTTTTCATAACAACCTGACCTCCTTTTCCAGAGTGCATGATTTTCGTTCACAGAGCTCACAGCATCCCTCACTCTTATCCTGTGTAAGTCTGCTGTCAGCTCTGCGCTTACAGTTTTTACACAAATTTGGATATAAAATGAGCCGCGCCCGCCTCCCTTACGGTCCGGCAGGCGCGGCATCTGATCATTTTTTATACCGTTCGTCTGCTTAGTATGTTAACTCCGGATATTTCTCTACAACTGCTTTGTAGAACAGATCTAATGCTTCTTCCTTAGTAGCTGTTCCCTCGAAGTAGTTCTTCATTGCATTCTGGAACTCTTCGTTACATCCCTGATCATAAGAAGAAAGATTGCTTAAATCAAGTTTGGAAACACCTGAGCTGTAAATGCCAAGTGGATTCTGTCCGCCTAAGATCTTGCTTGAGTAGGAGCTGTCTGCCATCTCAGTGATTACATCCTGATTGTTTACGAAGTCATCATCTTTCTCGATGATCTCTTTCATAACGTCATCATTGGTTGTCATCTGAAGCATGATATCTTTTACAAGGCTCTGGTTATCAGTTCCATTGGCTGCACAGATCCATGTACCACCCCAGAAGAAGCCCTGAGGACCTTCGGTTGCTGCCCATCCGCCGTTAGCCGCGATACTGGCTGCATCAGATACATTCATGGAGAAGTCAACGAACCATGCCGGTCCAAAGTAGCAGAATACCTTTCCTTCCGGATAGAAGCCCTTGCTCCAGTTGTCATCCCAGAGTGATGACTGATTGTTGTAGCCATTATCCGTGAATGTCTTAGTCTGGGAAACCCAGTTCATAATGTTATCATCAATTACAACCTTGCCGTCAACTACCCATGGGCTTGATACATTGTTGGAGAAAACTCTGAATGTATCATCAAAGCCTGATACCATGAAATATCCGCTATCCTTCATAGTCTTAGCCGTCTTCTCAAAGGTTGACCAATCAGATACGCTCTTCTGAACCTCTGCCGGATCATCTGTTCCTAAAACTTCCTTGGCAATATCTCTGTTGTAAATAAGTACCCCAGGGCAGCCCTGCCATGAAAGACCCTTTAAAACACCCTTGGAATCTGTCACGATATCCTGTGTATACTTATACTGGTCAGCTATTTCGCTGTCTGTTATACCTAAATCCTTGATTGGCATTGTATAGTCTGTATCTACATACTTAAGTGCGTAATCTGCCTCTACAAGGAATATATCAATTTTATCATCAGCTGCTGCATCCTTCTGCTTAAGAAGTGCTTCATCAAGATTGTTCTGGTATGCATTGTTCTCATTAGGTGTTGTATGCCACTTGACTGTTACATCACCAATCTTACCTGTTGAATCATCGGTCTTTACATATCCAGGGTAATGATCTGTAACCCTGCTCTTAAACTCTTCATTCCATACATAAATGTTAAGTACAGAGCCTTCCTTTCCATCAGTATTTCCCGATGCTGCATTGTTGCTCTTAGAGCATCCTGCAAGAGCTGTTGTTGCCATCAAACCTACTAACATTGTCGCCGCAAACTTTTTGAATTTTCTCATATTCTTCCTCCATTTCTCCGGCTTAAACACTGCCTGCCACCCCGGCAAATGCGTAGAAAATATATTTCTACTGAACAATAGTTGCATTAAGGTTACTTACTGACCCTCCCGTCAGAACCTTTCCCTCAATCACATAGCTTTTCTTAAGTGTGGTTTTCGGTTTTCTGATTAAATCGATTAAGCATGAGGCAGCTTCCCTGCCCATCCCATCCCCGGCCTGCTGCAGTGTCGTAATCTGCGGCTCGTATATGACAGAATATCTTATTCCGTCGTAACCGGTGACTGATATATCACCAGGTATGCTAAGACCGTGGCTCTTGATGATGTTCGCACCGCTTATCGCTGTGATGTCATCCGGATACATGATACAGGTAGGCCGCTCTTTCAGTTGAAGCAGCTTCCTTGTACATTTAACTGCACCTACTGTGTCATGGTATCTGCATTCGTACACATACTCCTTACAGACATCAAGCCCAAGCTGCTCCATTGTTCTGTAAAAGCTCGTAACTCTGTCTCTCGTAACCGAGCTGTCATCTCCGTGAATGAATGCAATCCTCCTGTGTCCCATTGAGTACAGATATTCTACAAGATCCTTCACACCCTTTACATTGTCCGACATCACCGATATAGTATCATTGAAGATATGGTCTATAGTCACTATCGGTATTCCGCTGTTGACAAGCTCGATAACCTGAGGGTCACTATAATCTATACAGGCTATTATCACTCCGTCAAACTGTCGTATCCGACAGAACTCACTATATGTAATCTTCCTTCCGCCAATCCTATTCGTTATAAACGTAATACTGTATCCCAGGATCTCTGCCTGAGACCTGATTCCCTCAAGAACCCTCGCAAAATACTCATGTGTAAGACCCGTGTTAGCCGCATCTACAAACAGAATACCTATGTTATAGGTTCTGTTAGTCTTAAGTGCAACCGCAGCCATGTTAGGTATGTATCCAAGCTCAGCAGCCTTAGCCTTAATCATGGTCTTAGTCTCTTCACTTATATCGCTGTAACCATTGAGTGCCTTACTCACTGTTGCAACAGATACATTACATGCATTCGCTATGTCCTTTACGGATATCATTCCGTCACCGCCTTCCCGAATTGGTATGTAGGATTGCATTGGCAATCTCATCGGTGCCCGCATCACTTAATCGTTTTCGCATGTTTATAGTACATCATTTTGAATATAAAATCAATAGTTTTTTGAAAATTTTTAGTAAATTTGTATATTTTCTTTCTCTTTTATTTCACTCAATGCTTAAATCATTAAGTTTAGAGTTATTTTTGCATATTTTTTGTGTATTTTCACTAATACGTTTTAGCGAAATTACATAGGTATTTACATTGTTCTTTCATCAAATCCCCTATATAGGTATAGAATAATTAAAAAAATGCCGCACCACATTACATAGTACGGCATTTGTCCCAAAATTATTCCCAATATTTTATTGTATTGCAGTCTCAATACTTAATATCAATATTATACGTTAATCTGCGCTGTCATGCCAAGCTCATCCTTGCTGGCTTCAAGTACAGGATTTATAACTTCATTTAAGAATTCATCAACCTGCTCCTTGGCACGTCCTGTATACTTAGACGGATCCATGGACTTCTTGAGGTCATCAAGAGAAAGATTAAACGCAGGGTCTGCGGCGATAAGCTCAAGGAGATTGTTGTCAAGACCTCTCTCCTTGACATTGCGTCCTGCCTCCATAGAAAGTGTTCTTATCTTCTCATGAAGCTCCTGACGGTCGCCGCCTGCCTTTACGGCATCCATCATAATGTTCTCTGTAGCCATGAAAGGAAGCTCTGCCATGATATGCTTCTCAATAACCTTCTCATACACTACAAGTCCGTCAACAACATTCATGTATAAGTCTAAGATACCATCAACAGCAAGGAATGCTTCCGGCACGGACATTCTCTTGTTGGCAGAATCGTCAAGTGTTCTCTCAAACCACTGTGTAGCTGAAGTAATTGCAGGATTCATTACATCTGCAAGAACATATCTTGAAAGAGATGCAATTCTCTCACTTCTCATAGGATTTCTCTTATATGCCATGGCTGATGAACCTATCTGATTCTTCTCAAACGGCTCCTCTACTTCCTTAAGATGCTGGAGCAGTCTGATATCGTTTGACATCTTTGTAGCTGATGCAGCAATGCCTGCGAGTACATTTACCACTCTTGTATCTACCTTACGGGAATATGTCTGACCAGACACCGGATAACAATCCTTAAAGCCCATCTTCTTTGCGATCATCGGATCAATCTTGTCTATTGTCTCATCGTCTCCGTTGAAGAGCTCAAGGAAGCTGGCCTGTGTTCCTGTAGTGCCCTTTGAGCCAAGGAGCTTTAATGTTCCCTGCACATACTCTAAATCCTCGAGATCCAGCATAAACTCATTTAGCCACAGTGTGGCACGCTTTCCAACTGTTGTCGGCTGTGCCGGCTGGAAATGTGTAAATGCAAGTGTAGGAAGTGCCTTATATTTATCTGCAAACTTAGAAAGTTCACCGATTACATTTATAAGTTTTTTACGAACAAGCTTCAATGCCTCTGTCATAACAATAATATCTGTATTATCACCAACATAACATGAAGTTGCTCCAAGATGGATAATTCCTTTTGCCTTAGGACACTGAAGTCCATATGCATATACGTGTGACATTACATCATGTCTTACTTCTTTTTCACGCTTTTTTGCATCTTCGTAATTGATATTGTCTTTGTTAGCCTTGAGTTCCTCAATCTGCTCGTCTGTAATATCAAGTCCGAGTTCCTTTTCTGTCTCAGCCAGTGCAATCCAAAGTTTTCTCCATGTCTTAAACTTCATATCAGGCGAAAAAATATACTGCATTTCTTTGCTCGCATATCTTTCCGCAAGAGGTGTCTGGTATCTGTCATTCATGCTCAAATCCGCCTTTCGTATATTAAATTTATTGCTTTTGCCATTGTAACATACATAAACTGCTATTTCAAGTAAACTACTTTGCAGCCATGCACTTCATATATTAAATTATTTCTGATTAAAAATAAGCGTCATACACGTTACATACAAAATTTATGTATCAGATTTGTCAAAAGTTTTTCTGTAAATTAAATAATTTATGACACACTTTTACCTTGAATTTATCTTTAAATAAATATATTCTACAGATAAGTTATTAAATGTATTTTTATATAACCGCACTTTAATTTTTATTTTGTATACAATATTTTTTCTGAGGTGATAAGATTATGCTTTTTAAAAACCCTGTTATTCCGGGATACAATCCCGACCCAAGCATCTGTCGCGTTGGCGATGATTTTTATCTTGTTAATTCAACATTTGAATTCTTCCCCGGTGTACCGATATATCACAGCCGCAATCTTGTAAACTGGGAACTTACCGGATACTGCCTTAACAGACGTTCGCAGCTTGAACTTGAAGGCTGCCGCAATTCCGGTGGTATATATGCACCTACAATAAGGTACCACAAAGGAATGTTTTATATGATAACAACTAATGTTACCGATAAAGGAAACTTTGTTGTTCATACAGACGATATAAACAAAGACTGGTCCGACCCTGCATGGATTGACCAGGGTGGTATAGACCCATCACTTTTCTGGGATAATGATGACTGCTGTTATTACTGTTCAACCGGTAATCTTAACGGTGTAAGAGGTATTGTTGCATTTAAAATCAATCCGATGACGGGCGAAATTCTTTCTGACAAGCACCTTATAAGCACTGGCTGCGGCGGTCAATGTGCAGAAGGTCCACATATCTACAAAAAAGACGGCTGGTATTACCTGATGATTGCGGAAGGCGGAACAGAATATGCTCACCGCGAAACAATACAGCGTTCAAAAAATGTATTCGGTCCTTATACACCATGTCCACACAATCCTATTATTTCTCATAAAGAGTATAAAAAATGCGAAATTCAGGCTACCGGACATGCTGACCTTGTTGAAGATGCAAACGGAAACTGGTGGCTTGTATTCCTCGGAATAAGACGCTTCAGCCATGCACTTCTTCACAATCTCGGCCGTGAAACCTTTCTTGCACCTGTCACATGGAATGAAGACGGATGGCCTGTTGTCGGATACAACGGAAACGGAACTATTGAGCTTGTAATGGATGCACCTCTTCCGGGCATAAATGAGCCGGAGACAATTGCTAATACAATAACAGACGATGCAACAGGCAGACCATTTTTACATGCAGACCACAGCGTCAATATTGACTTCCACAATGATACTCTTGACAAACGCCTGCAGTTCACAAGAAATCCTGATATGTCTCATTATATTTATGACAGTAAAAACGGATGTCTCACACTTAAAGGTACTGATATAACATTGAATGAACCAGGTAAATCCCCGACTGTTCTTTCATTTAAGCAGCCGGAATTTACAACATCACTTAAAGCTGTATTAAAAATAAAAGACAGTACAGCAAAACGATTCGGTGTTGCTGCCTACTATAACAACGATTATCACTATGAAATATATGTTGGCAGCGATGAAAATGGAAAATATGTCGGATTTTATAAACATATACACGACATGGGTGCAGAACTTGCACATATTCCTATATCTAAAGAAGAGGAAAACCTCAATCTTCTTGTAAAAATAGATACTGACCGCGAAAAATATACTTTTTCTTATGCCCTTGCTGATACAACGAATCTCAATGCAAAAATTGCCTGCCATGAAATCGGTTCGGGACTTAATGCCGGACTCAGCACGGAGGGTACACGTACAATGACTTTTACAGGAACATTATTTTCACTTTTTGCCGAAAACGGTAAAGGTACATTTGAAACCGGTGTTGCACTCACCATAAACCCTGATGTTGATTACAAACTGTAATCTGCTAAACATATTGAATTATTTTCACCGCAGACATTAAATGTGTCTGCGGTATTTTTTGTTTCGCCAAAAATCAGCCTTTTATTCTTTCATATCAATATCATTCCGTATCTTTTTTATCTGTTCATACCAATCTTGTACTTCTCCTTCATTTTTTGAATTTAAAAATACAATTTTTCCACCACCTGTTATTTTAAGGATGGGTTCATATCCGTCAAATATGAAAAGCATACACTTTCCTGTATCTGAACCTTTATAATAACCTATATCATACGTATCAGTTGAACCTCCGTTTACGCGGTAAAAACTTTCACTTGGCAATTTATCAAGCAATTCAATAGTCTCTATATTATCTGCGTCCACCTGATATTTGTAGCCTG
>ERZ859923.236-NODE-236-length-40313-cov-3.387973_pt1 | contig 40313 bp, 39 predicted proteins | sample MGYA00510116_ERZ859923 | MGnify/ENA primary metagenome ERZ859923 (study PRJEB30046, sample SAMN00715168) | human gut metagenome | study: EMG produced TPA metagenomics assembly of the A metagenome-wide association study of gut microbiota in type 2... | reverse complement strand
TCCAACGGTCTGAAAAACTGGGACAGCCAGCACGGGTATCTCGTCAGCACCTGCCAGCTCGCGCAGGACGCATTCCGAGAGATGATGGGGTACTTTGAAATTACGGAAGTCTGAGTTAATGGAGGTCAACCATGATATCATCCGCACTTTCGGTACTGAAAACCGATGAAGAAAGAAACATAGTCGAGAAGCTGTACACCGAGAATCGTAACCGTTTCCTCAGCATAGCCTATTCAAGGCTTAACAACCGCGCCGACGCCGAGGAAGCAGTGCAGGAAGCGTTCCTGCGGATTGCGGCGAAGCCGGACACTTTTTTCAAAGTACCCGACAGCAAAAAAGTCGCGTTCGTGGATATCGTGATACGGAACGTCGCAATAGAAACTGTGCGTAAAAAGGCGCACTTCCCGCAGGTCGAACTAGACGAAAATATCCCCGACAGCATGTCAGTCGAAGAACAGGTGATAGGCGAAATATCCTATGAAAAGCTGGCCAATTTCGTCCGGAACATGCCGGAAACACTGAAATCCGCGCTGACTCTGAGAATTAATTTCGACGTTCCGAACACGGAAATCGCCGAGCTCCTCGGCATATCATACTCCGCGGCAAAGCGCCGAATTTCCGACGCAATGAAGATGATAAGGGAGTACATAGAAAGCGAGAACAACAATGAACTCTGAGTTTCTGAAAGCCGCGTTGCAAGACGCGTACATCGCTGATTTCTCCGGGTTTGACAGCGCGCCGGAGTTCCGCGCGTCATTATCCCATCGCGTAAGAATGCACCGTATTTTCTCGAAATTCTACGGCGCTCCCATCCCGGAAACAAAGCCAAAATTCAACCGCCGGATAGCCGCTGTACTGCTGATAATTATTTTCATGGCGGCAATCGCAGGCTGCACTGGAGTTATCATCAGTAACTTCACGTTCCGTCAGCATTCCGATAATGTAGAGGTCGAGGCAGCGGGCACAGGTAAATCGCAGATAGAAGATATATACTGCATTCCCTCGCTCCCGGACGGCTTTGAACTGACCAACGAAATAACTCCTGAAATGACCGGCGGTGCGGTATACGACGTAACTTACAGCTGCGGTGACGAGCTGATAAGCTTCACACAGCACACCAAAGCAATATACAACGTCAGCTTTGATAACGAGCACGGCGATTTCGAGGAAATAACCGTCGGCGGTCATTCTGCGCTGTTTCTGGGCGGCTACGGTTCCGTAAACTCTATTGTCTGGGACAACGGAGACTACATTCTGGAACTTTCCGCTACTCTCCCCAAAGATGAAACTATCGCGCTTGCGGATAGTGTGAAACTTGCACAAAAGACTGACAAGTAAATAGTACAAACTGCTGATTTTGTGATTCAGCCGCTCACCCGACGGCTTGTTTTCCTATGTTATAATTGAAAGGAAGTGCAGTCCATGATAATCAACTCAGCTGCTAACAGAGCATACGCCTGCGCCCCGGTCAGCAGGGCGTGGAATAACGATAACGCATTCAGCGAAGCCCTCGAAACCACCGAAAACAGCGCGGAGGACACTTTACTTGCCAGCGCTCCGGACAAGTGGGTAACGGAGCCGGGAATTTCATTCAACGCGGTAAATAAGGCGCTGGAATACAAGAAATCCCTCGGCATTGACGACGCCGAGCCGACCCACGAGCTTACCGCCGAGCAGAGGGACTGGCTGTATTCCCGGCACGACCTCGGCTCCATGCAGGCGTATACAAGCTACTCGTTCGTAAACGACGGCGGGAGCACGCAGTACGGCGTGAAAGCGACGGCGGAGTACAGCAATTTCGTTGCGGACTTGGCGTACCTCGGCGTTTTCTCCTACGATGATTTAATTCAGACTTCCCCGCTCGACACACGCCCCGGCGGGAATTCGGTGCTGTCCGGATACGTTGCTGAAATGCAGAGTGCTAATTACGGTCTGCTGGACACCGCGCGCATGTCCGTTGAGCACCTCGAGAACATGTTCAGCTTCTACAGCGAGCGCGCTATGGATCCGTCCCGCGCCGTCAGCGGCGACTCCGAATTCGCCGAGCTGATAAAACAGCGCTACCTCCCGTACAGCCAGCGTTTCTTTGAGTTCGTAGACGAACTGCTCGGCAGGGACGTTGAGGACGTCCCGCAGGAGAGCGTCGACGTCCCGGATATCCAGGACTGCTCCGGAAAGCTCGCTGAGGATTTCGGGGGGATCGTGGGGTAAGGTTTTTCTAGTGGAATACATAAAGGAATGCGATGATAAATTGCATTCCTTTTCTTTTTCAGGTCTGCGCGGAAACGCGGGTTATTTCCGCGTTTTTACAATTACGATGGCACATTTGCATTTTTTGTAAAAATTTGTTCCAACCTCTTGATTTTTGGGTCGAAATATGGTATCATAAACTTATCATAATTGTCAAAATTGAAAGAGGTAGAAAAATGTTCGAGAAAGTTAAAACTCTGCACTTTGAAAGTGAAGCATTTCAGGCGCCAAGCAATTATGATATCTTTCCGGATTCCAAGCGCCATACCTGCCTTATCTACGGCAGAAACGGCGCCGGGAAAAGCACGCTTGCAAAGGCATTCAGAAACCTTAAAGGCGATGACGCGGACGGTATCACTTCATCGTCGCTTGCTGACCAGGCAGGGACCCCACTAACACTAAGCGAGGAAGAACGCAAAAGCATATATGTATTCGACGAGGACTACATAAACCAGAAAATCAAAATCAAGGGGGACAAGCTTGAATCCATCATCATGTTAGGCGAACAGGCGGATATTGATGATAAGATTCATGAACTGGAATCCGAACAGAAACAAGCCGAGGAAACCTTATCTCAAGCGGAATCAGAGTATTCCCGGTTCACAGCTGAAAAATCGACTGATAATCCTGATTTTTACTTTAACCGTGCTAGGACTTTGCTAAAACAGAACTGGGCTGTCAGAAGAAAAGCGATCATGCAGCTCAGCACCAATGCGTCTGTAGGCGACGATAAAGTTCACGCTATAGCCAAAATTCCTCCCTCAAAACCCACAATAGAAGAAACTCAGAATGAATACTATGAGAAGCAGAAGCTTCTGATCAGCTTAAGGAGCAATGAATGCCACCCAATAACTGATTCTATTCCAAATCTTCCTCCGGTTGACGAGAAAAACATCAATGCGCTGCTCTTAAAGAAAGTTGAAAGACCGGAACTCACTGACCGCGAAAACAGAATGGTGCAACTTATTTCCGATGGGAAGTCCGATAATTTAAAAAACATCCGGGCGGTATTCACAGACCCGGAGGTTTCGGAGTGCCCTTTCTGCTACCAGCCAGTTACACAGAACTACAAAGAACATCTTATAGAAAGCATAAAAGCAGCATTTAACAGAGATGTTGAAGAACACATTCAGGAGCTGGACAACGCTCATATAAATCCACTGGATATAGACTTTTCAGCTTATTATGCCGCCGACAAGGCGCTCTGCGATGAATGCAGATCACAGCTCAATATTCTGAATGACATAATATCCAAATGCAACATAAATCTAGAACAAAAAAAGGAAGCCCCCTTTTCCCCGTTCGGACTTTCAGATATCGGACTTGACGACGCATATCATCTCCTGTCTGCTTCAATTCAATCACTGAAAATCAAAATCCAGAAATATAATCAGAGCATCAGCAATATTACCAACATTCAGAGCCAGCTTAACAAACTGAACGACGAAATCGCATTCTATGAAATCAATCAGGACTATACTTTATATCTGCAAAAGAAAAACAGCATGAAAACTGCCGATAATAAAGTAAAAAGTGCAGAGAATGAGATCGGCAGGATACGTCATGAAATTGAAACTCTCGAACAGAAAAAAGAGCAGATAACTATAGCGGTCGATATCATCAACAGCCACCTCAGATATATTTTCTTTGACAAAGACCGGCTTGAAATCAAATGCCAGGACAACAAATACGTTATCAAGTCACGCGGCAGGTCCGTCAGACCCGACGCCATTTCCGTGGGAGAGCGGAATATAATTGCACTGTGCTATTTCTTTGCCGATATGTTCAACGGAAAGGAAGAAAAGAAGCAATACGCAAATGAAACGATGGTCGTTATCGATGACCCGGTTTCAAGCTTCGACATCGACAACCGCATAGGAATAATATCGTTCCTTAACAGGCAGTTCAGAATGCTCCTAACCGGCAATGAGAACACAAGGATCGTGCTTATGTCACACGATCTTCAGACCATAGATGATATCGGAAAGGCATTTAATGCAATCAACAAGCCGAAAAACTGGAAAAGCAGCACTCTTCTGCTTAAAAACAACAAGCTTGAACCCAAAAACAATATTCTTAACGAATATCAAGCCCTCATTAACATCGTGTACGACTATGCCAACGGCATTCCCAACGGAAACGAACTCACCATCGGAAATACGACACGCCGTGTTGCAGAGGCGTTCACGACGTTTGAGTATAAGGGCGGAATAGATGAGTTGTTAGACACCGAGGTACTTGGCACAATTCATGACGATACGCTTCGGAACTATTTCAAAGGACGCCTGACAAAGATCTATCTTCATGGCAGCAGCCATATGGAGGGCAGGATAAAAACACTGACGAACCCGGGATTCACAGCACAGTTTTCGGAACAGGACAAGCAGAACACCGCCCGGGATATCATCTGCCTTTTGTACCTGCTCAACAAGCCGCATATGTCCGCCTATCTGGACAAAAAATCCGATTTCGAAACTACTATTGAACAGTGGTGCGAGGACATACGGACCGAAATGGGGAAAGGAACCAAGGAGGATAAATAATGATACCTGCATGCAATTTAAATACCATTGCGCACAAAGCACTTTCTACAACTCGCTAAAATTCACCCAAACAAAACATTGATACACTAACGCTTGAGTTTCATCATCGAGCCGTGGACTAATTTAATAACAACGTCCGCCATTTTTCAAGTTGATTTCCGCCCTCGCTCACCGCACATAATATACCCGTTAGGGTGTAACACTATAACAAACGCACAAATTTGCCCCCGAACGGGTCTAATTTACCCCAATCCCATTGACAAAGGACCCCGAACGGGTGTAAAACATATAACAAAAAAGGGGGGCGCAAAAATGAATCCGATAGCGAAATTTATCAAGGAAAACCGCAAGGCCGCCGGGCTTACGCAGGAGGAATTCGCGATACGCTCGGGGCTAGGACTGCGTTTCGTGCGGGAACTCGAGCAGGGCAAGGAAACGGTTCGCATGGACAAGGTTAATACTGCTCTCGCGATGTTCGATATGCAGGCAGTCCCCGGCAGAAAGGACGATGAATAATGGGCGCGTTCAGAACCGCATATGTGTACGTCCGGAACGCCTACGCGGGCGCTCTTTCCGAAACCGACGAGGGGTACTCCTTCGAGTACGACCGAGATTACCTGCGCTCCGAAGGCGCAAGCGCCGTGTCGCTGACCCTGCCGCTGTCGGAGGAGGTCTACTCCTCGAAAACGCTGTTTTCGTTCTTCGACGGGCTTATTGAAGAGCGGTGCGGAACGCTGGAAAACTGAATACAGCCAAAGGCGGTGCAGGAAATGCCCCTGCACCGCCAACGTGTTTCTTATGCATTTGTTTATTCCAGCTCGATTATCCACATTTGCAGAAAAGCAAGCGTGAGCATGGAAAACACCCGGAAACCCTTTCCCGCTAAATAATCCGCTTCCTGCTTAGTGAACACTGTATGGCTGGCACCGGAAAAACCATCAATATCCCACGCGATCTCCTCGCTCTCCAGGTATTTCAGGAACTCTCCTGCAGCGCTCATCAGAGTTTTCTCTGAAATCTTGTTCAACTGGATGTCCGTGTTATTTCCGTTGTATGCTTTTGCTTCCTTTCCGAGCGAAAAGCGCAAATTGGACGTATCCCTAAAATTTGAGATAATGTAGCTTTCTATGCTCGGATAGCTTAAAATGAGCTGCCCGGCTTTATAGTTTTTATTCTCGTAAGGGTTTGCCAGCGATTGAATGTAGTTTTTAATAAGTTCGGTATCTGTATTCGATTTTGGGTCACGGTCAAACAGATAGTAAATTGCAGATTGGTCTACTGGAAATTTATATTTATAACGAAGCAAATTAAATAAACCTTCCAGATAGGTTTCTTCGCTGATATCACTGATATTGCTTTCTTGGGTATTGATGACCGCTACCTGTGAGTATTTATCCTGTTTGCTTGTAAATTCATCTGGTCTGTTTCTTCGCCTTTCAATATAACTGTATCCAAGCAGGTTGCAAAAAATTTGCCGCAAAACCGAAAACTCCATCTGGCTGCCCTCCACGATAAAGAGGACTCTACCGATGTGTTTGTCTTTATTCAGCTTCATCGTTTACCTCTTTATATCCCGGAAGCCCTCCAAATACACCGCTGACATACATCTTTTCAATATTCTGTGCAGAACGCGGCTGTTCCGATGAAAAACGCTTTACCGAACTTCCATCTTCGTTCCGGAACTCGACGGAATACTCCTGATCTGGACGGAGTATTGAATTACTGAGCAGATTCGTGGAATGCGAAACAAACAGCAGCTGCGAGTGATTCGACTTTTCCATGAAATATCTTACCAACAGGCTTTCGAGGTCATTATGAAATCCGCTGGAAAACTCGTCGATAAGCAGCATTCCACCTTTGTTTATAACCGTCAGGAATGACGGGAGAATACGAAGCAGGTTCTGATTGCCGAGGGATTCTTCTGTAAACGGGATCGGGACCTCAATTCCTTTGCGCTTATAGAAAATGGATTTCTGGCTGTCATTATCGCCTACGACCATAACTACCCTTCCGCCTTTACTGCTGTGCTCGTATTCAATATTCTGCTCAAAGTTGTACTCGTCAAAGAAGCTGTTGATAGATTCACAGCCGCCCCTGTCAAGATAACGGATTATAGAAACATCTTCTTTTCCATAAGAAATAATGTTTTTTTCAAACAAATTAATATAAATTGAGCTTTTCAGATAATCCATCCATGCGCTCAAAACGGAATTAGAAGCAAACTTAGTATTAAAGTACAGCGTACGCAGGAACAGAGTATCCTTGCCGACATCGGAGTCGTCATAATTAACTCCATTGGGGTCAGCGATGTATGACTTTGCGGACAAGCCCATTCTTTCAAGCATAAGAGAGTTGTCAAGATAGAGCTTTTCAGTGATCATATTCTTGGCTGCGTCGACCTCAAAATTATACTTGATTGGTTTATCTTCTATCAGGAAATCATATTCAAGGGAATAACAGCTGCTCTCTCCGAATATACAGCGGAACATTCCCGAATTGATATTTCTCTCCCGAAACAGAAAATCAAGAAGCAGCCGGATTCCAAGAATTATGTTTGATTTGCCCGAAGCGTTTGCGCCAACGAAAATGCAGCCTTTCAGAACTCCGTTATCAGCTACGTTCTGCGGAAGAATCGTATAGTTGGTTTTCATCAGATCTACCGTAACTTTATTCTTGAATGACTTGAAATTATTAAGCGTGATTTTAGTAAGCATATCCATTCCTCCATAACGCACCATGGTTACCTGTGTAACCATTATAACACGAGTTTCAGATAATTGCAACTATTTTACGCATGTTAAATATAAAATCGTAAAAAAATTACGATATATTGTCAAAAGCCATTGAATTTGCTCAACAATGAGAGATCATGTCCACGTCGAAACTCTGTTGCGCGGCATCCGTGCCGCGCTTTGGTTTCGACTATGCGGCATCCTGCCGCACATTGTTTCAAAAATCCTCGTCCTTTTTCCCCAGAATATCCTCCAGCGTATCCGCCGCGGCCTCGTCCGCGGAGCGAATCGCGTGCGCATAAATATTGCCGGTAGTGGAGATACTCGAATGCCCCAGCCTGCTAGACACGGTTTTCAGCGGAACTCCCCCGGCGATAAGCAGGGTCGCGTTGGTATGCCGCAGACCGTGGATACTCACGTCCGGAAGCCCCTTCCGCACGATGAACTTATGAAACCACTTCGACAGCGCCTCGGGGTTGAGCATTCCCCCGTCCCACGCCGTGAATATGCGGTCGCTGTCCTGCCAGAGCGAGCCTAACTCCGCCTTACGCCCCTCCTGCCACGCGCGGTACTCCTCCAGTAAATCCAGCGCGGACTTCGGCAGGCGGAGTATCCTGTGCGAGCCGTCCGTTTTCGTGTCGTCCACGAATACGCCGCGCTCCGGGGAGTACAGCAAACTCCTCTCCACGGAAATGCACCCGGTCTGCACGTTCAGGTCGCGCCACTCCAGACCGAGCAGCTCCCCGCGCCTTAACCCCGAATATATCAGCATTCTGACCATCACCGAGTAGTCGTACGGCTCGTCAACCAGCGCCGCGATTACCTCCGAAACGCCGTCCTCGTCGAGGTAGCGGCTCTCCCTGCGGCGCATTTTCGGGGGCTTCACGCGTTCACAGGGATTCGAGTATATCACCTGCCAGCTGACCGCAGTCGAGAAAATCACGGACAATAAGCGGTGGTAGTGTCGTATCGTATTCGCGGAGAGCGTCCCGCCCTCGTCGGCGGTGAACAGCGCGTCGAAATCCGCTCCGAGCGCCGCACAGACCCGCTCGGCGGTGTCCCCGGTGACTTTTCCCCCCGCGAACATGCTCTGTGAAGTCCGCTTGGATATCCCCGCCGCGCTGTAGAACGCCTTACGCGTTGCGAAGCGCTCCGCCGCCAGCTCCCCGACTAATTCGGTGGCGGTGAAATACTCGTCCCCCCGCACGCCGACGTCCGACAGATTGTCGTAGAACGCGAGCAGGTGGGTCGGGCGTATGTCCGAAATTTTCATCTTCCCGAATGCCGCGTTAATCCTCGGAAGCATGGATTTGTAGCCCGTCAGCGTGGTCGCGCGGAGCTGCTTTTCCGCGTAATTATGCAGCCATTTCACGAGGAAATCCTCCATGCGGGTGGACTGGTCTAGCACCTCCCCGCGGCGTATTTCTTCCTCAAACAGTAACGCCTGGCGCGTGGCTTCCTTTTCCGCCTGCGCTTCCGTCATGCCGTAGGGCGGCTTCCAGGTGCGGGTTTTCATTATGCGCTTCCCCTTGGCGTTAAAGCCGCAGGACGCGCGGAGTTCATACGCGTTTCCGCGTTTGCGTTTGCTGGGCATGGTTTTCTCCTTTCAACAATGGGACATTATGTCGCATTGTTTTTATTTACTGATTAAAAAGACACTTATAAGCGGTGGTGAACAGTTTCACCACAAGATAAATCACTTAATCAAATGCGCCGCCTTTGGCGGTGCGGCGATAGGTAGCGTGGTGAACCACGCTATTCCTGCCAAATGGGGAATTGCTGAAAACAACTCTTCAAACAATGGGACATGATGTCTACGTCGAAACTTAGTTGCCGGCATCCATGCCGGCTTTTGGTTTCGACTATGCGGCGTCCATGCCGCACATTATTTGCTTTTCCCGGTCATCATGTCAAGTGAAATCCCCGCAAGCTCGGCAATTGTGGAGCGCTCCCGGCATTCAAGCGCGAGCCACTTAACGCAGGATTCCAGCGCCTCGTCCGCGGCTCTCTGACCGACAAGGTAGATTTCCGCAAGCTGCTTTTCGCGCTTAAATGTGTCGGCGCTGAATTCTGTACGGCGTTCCAGAGCGAACACGGTTTCCATTCTGCGGTCGGTGGCATATTCCCCGATTTCATTCCAGATAGTGCGGTAAAGCCCGCTCATATTAATGCACTGTAAAACCGTCGGGTCGAGATCTGACATTCGGTACACTGCCTTTCTGCCCAGCGGCGAGAGGTCAGCCAATCCGAAACTCGATTCTTTTTCAGCAATCATATTTTCGTCCTTTCATAAAACAATGTGCAGTCGCAATATCCGATTCGCGGAAAACGCTGACGCTGCATAGTCGAAGCAAAGCGCGAGGGAATAAGCGCAGCGTTTCCCGGGGATAGCAGCGCACCCAAGCTTCGACGGGGACATTGTGTCGCAATCTTTCAGCACGCTCTCCTCCGCGATTCCCCGTCCACGACCACCAGCCTGCCCCGCTCCCGCCGGCGGTCGAAGATTCTCCGCATGCCGATGCTGGACTTCCACGCCTCGTCAGGGTTGAGGTTAGTGGTGACGATAAGCGGCTTGCCGGAGCGGTAGCGCTCGTCCACTATCTCGAAAAGCTTGTCGGTGGTAAAATCGTTCAGCGCCGTGGAGCCGAGGTCGTCCAGCACCAGCAGGTCAACTTTGCGTATTTTCGCGAGTATTTTCTCCGCAGCTTCGTAGCTGCAAAGCGCCCTTACAAGCGGCTGGAGCGTCGTCACCCACGCGGTACAGCCGCGGTCTATCACAGCATTAGCGATACAGCAGGCATAGAACGTCTTTCCCGTGCCGACGTTCCCGGTGAACATAATTCCATGCTGCTCCAGCGCAGGCTGGAAGTTCTCCGCATACGCCCGCGCCGCTTTCGACAGGATGTGCTCGGGACGGTCGTCCCTGTCGAAAGTCATGTTGCGGTAGGCGAGGTCGTTGAAACAGTCGTTGCGGTTAAGTTCTTCTGCTGTATCCCATAACGATGCGTAGTAATCTTTACTGCTCATAATTTCTCCTTTCAGAACGGGTAATCCGACGGGTCTACATCGCCGGACATCTCCAGGATATTCGGGTGCATTCCGCCGTTCGTGTAATCGGTATTTTCTGAAACATGCTGTAATGGTTTTCTGTTATCGTAATTGCCCTCCATTATTCTGACAAGATGGCTTGGTTCAAGTACCCAGTCAAAATCAGCCGACCAGCCTTTATTATTCCTGCCCGAAAGCCAATCTGAAGCGGCTGTTTTTCTGAACAGCTCGGATATGTCTGTATCGCCGAGCTGCTTTAACGCCGCCATGATTGCTTTCCTGCGCTGAGGTGTAATATTCTGAACACGGGGCAAAGATACGCAGACGGAATTGAACTTTTCCATCACCTCCGCCGCAAGGCTTTTGTTCTGTTCGGTTTCGTTTTGTTCCGTTTTGTTTTCTTTTGTTTTGTTTATGCACTTTTTCTGCGACATATCGGCATTTGTTTGCGACAAATCCTCATTTGTCTGCAACATATCCTCGTTTGTCTGCGACTTATGTACGCTGATTATCGTAAGATTTCCGGGAACATTCTCCACATCAAGGAGCCAATATTCCCTGTACACCTCAACTCCCCTGCCGCGTTTACACTTCACATCAAGGTAAGTTTCCTGTATTGCCGCAGAGGTCAGTATGTGGTACTGCTCATAAAGCTCGCGATCGAAAAGACGCTTGGCGCACATCAGCTCGATCATATCGACGACCGTTTTTTCCTTAAGGCGGGTGTCCACAGCCGCGCAGGAAACAAAGTCCTCGCTGACCTCAAGATAATAGCCGCCAAGATGTATCCGGCACATCAGGAACATATACAGGTAAAATCCCTCCGTGCCAAATTTCGCGGTAAGCACTTTGATCTCTGTGCTGTCCATAAGGTTCACGTCTACGGGGAAATAATCCATGCCGCGCTTTCTGGCTCTCCCCACGCTTATCCTATCCTCCTTATTCCCTTTGCGGGACGCGCGAACGACGGTCTTTCGGCAGGCTCCGCGGGAACTACGGGCTTGCCCTCCTCGGAAGCCAGCGTGCACGCCGCGAAGAACTCGCTCATGCTGTCTACGTTCACGAATATCCTCCCGCCGATACGTACCGCCTTTATTTTGCCCTCCTCCGCGAGGACCCGCACGGCGTACCGCGTAAGCCCGAAAAGCTCCGCGGCTTTCGTGATGTTCTCCATGTGCGGCAGGGACTTCGGCTCGGTTGCTGTGGTTTCGTTGGTGGTGATGTTTTCTGTCATTTGGGGTGCTCCTTTCAATAATGTGGTCGCTTCGCTCCATCTGTTCAGCCTTTGACGGCATAGCCGTCAATTCCGCCTTTGGCGGAACCGCACGAACAAACGCTGGACCTGCACGGCGTTTCCCGTGCTTTTCCGTAAGTCCATGATATATCCCTTGGAACTGCAATTTACTGCAAAGTTTTTTGGGACTAGAATTTTCCGGCGCTTGCATTTTTCAGATCAATATGGTATAATAAATGCAGAGCGTTTATTATAAATCAAAATGCCTTGCACATACGTTTGCCTCTGGCAAACTCCGCGCATATCGGCAAATTATACCATAACCTTGCGATTATGGTATAATTGATTAAATACAAATAGCCTATGCTCCACTCAAATGCAAACCGGTATAATTCTTCTGACAAAACAATTATATCACAGGATTTCAGCTTTGTCAAGATTTTTTGACATAAAATCATAAAAAACGTCTATTTTTTAATTTGGCGTTTTATTTTCTTGACAAGTCGCAAAGGAGCATAATCAATGGAGAACAACATGATTTCTTCTTTTTCAGAAAGATTAAAGGAACTCCGCGCCGAAAAAGGGATTCGTTCCGAGGACGCTGCGGAGGTTTTCGGCGTTTCCAGAGCCACATTGAGCGCATACGAGATGGGTAAATCCGTTCCTGACCTCAATGTTCTCAACAAGATGGCAGACTTCTACGGAGTTTCCACCGACTATATCTGCGGAAGGACTAACGTAAAGAAATCTTTACAGGCAGATACATCGTCCGTAAAACTCTCCCAGAGTGACGTCAACAAAATCTCCGAACTGTCCGACAGCGAAACGGTCGGACTTTCGCTGCTGATAAACAGCGCACAGTTCAAGAAAATGGTCAAGGCGCTGGCGGTCTGCTATATTTCGGCGTTCTACCTTGATTACTACAACGAGCGTGAAAGCAAGCGTTCAATTCCGGCAGTCAAAAAGGAGCTGAAATCCTCGAAAATCGGCAATGTTGACCGGGTTATCCGCAATGCAGTGGACGATTTTTTCAGCGAGCTGAGTTATCCGATCCTGCACTACACTTTCGGTGGCTCGGAGCTGGTCTGCGGTGAGTTCCAGAAGAATTTCAGCAAGGAATACGTCAGCCTGCTGGGTCAGAGCGAGCTTTCCGGGACTGCTACGCTGGCGCAGTGTGTCACGCAGCTTGTTTCGCAGATCTACGGAATGAACTTCTGCCCCGAAAAAGAGGAGCTGTTCGACAAGACCGACGAGGCAATAAAGTCCGCAGTTGACGAGCATATTAAGGAGCTGAAAGAGGCTCTCCGTGCGGTTAAACGTGATGACAAGTCCGACGCCGGAGAGATTGCGCTGGAACTGAAGTTCTTTGAGGCTTATCGGGAGAGGTATTTTTCATAAGCAATAGCGCCCTGTGGTTGCAGGGCGTTTTACTTATAATGTGCTATGTTCAAACAAAATTATATTTTTATCAATATATTTCCTATAATACTTGACTATTAGAATGTGTTGATGTATAATATTTCTATACGATTTTTGACATTTACAATTATAGGAGGTCATTATGAAAATTGCTCTTTTACATCTTAGTGATATTCATTTAAACAATAGAAAATGCATTAACAATGAAAATATTAAAAGAATTGCTGTAACATTATACTCCGAAAGAAAAGTTGACCGTGTTCTAATACTTATTTCTGGTGATATAGCATTCAGCGGAAGTTCCTATGAGTATACTGCTGCTAAATACTTAATTGGAACATTGATTTCTGAAATTAAAAAGATTTTTCAATGGAAATCAAAAAATAAAATTGTTGTAATATGTGTACCAGGGAACCACGATATGAACCACTCAAAAAATTGTTCATCAAATAATAACCTCCAAAATATATACAACAATAACAGCTATTCCGATCATCTTGATAATGAGTACTCAAAACTTCATGAATATAATAATTTAGCCAGATTTAATAATTGCTATTTTAAAGGAGTAAGAATACGCCAATTTGATTTTGACGGTTATTCACTCCAAGTAGTATTATTTAACAGCGCATTGTTTTCTCTAGAATTCGACGAAGATAAAGGATTACATTACATTTCTCCCGATGAATTAAACAAACTAAGCAATGTAACAGAAGCTGATTTTACTATTGCAATGATGCATCATTCACCGGACTTTCTAATTGATACGCAAAAGCAAATAATAGAGAAATTCATTTGCTCAAAATGTAATGCATTTTATTATGGTCATGAACATCATTCTGAATCAAAAGAGGTCATGTATGAAGGTGAAAGTTCAACCATTTTTGAGTTATGTGGTAGCTTAAGCAATAGAGGAGATTGGTCTAAAAGTTCCTTCTATTTAAATTTTCTTGATACAGCCACAGAAGAATATATTCAAAAGAAATACAACTGGGATAGCCAATCTTCTATTTACAAGTGTACTTATTCAACAACAAAATCTATTGAAATTAAGAGGTGTACTATGTTTAAACTTGATGAACGCTTTTCAAAAGATCTTTACTCAGACGATAAAAATCCTATTAGTCAGAAATTTACAGATTATTTTGTGTTTCCACGTTTAAAAATTGTAAACTTTAAAGATAACAACACAGAAGAGATTTTAGATTTTGAAAACTTTAATAAAGAACTAATGGAAAAGAAGACAATGAGAATAACTGGATCTTCCTCTTCAGGGAAAACGGCACTTCTAAAATATTGCTTCATAAGATATTCAAGCAAGTTTGATGTCATTTTCTGCGATGCCGAATACATAAAAGGAACGAATTTCTCACAAATTATTAAAATGAACTTTCAGAACAACTACGGAAGTGATAATCCATCTTACGAACAATTTACACAACATCCTAAAACACAGAAAATGATTATTATTGATAATATCGATTGCATAAGAGAAGATAGTTTTGATTTATTCCTCAGATTCATTAATGAAGAATTTGAATACAGCATTTTTTCCACCAAAAGTTGGATTGATTGTGAAATCAAAAATCGAATCGAAGGTTACTTTGACATTACAGGAAATTCTTCTCGATATGAACTTACACCTTTCTATACAGATAAAAGGAAAAAGTTAATACAAAAGGTTACCGAAATACTCTGTGAAGATAAATTAGAAGCAGATAATACTGCAAATTTTTTATTGACCTGCATAAATAAACAAAAAAGATTTGTATCCCTAGATCCAGACTTTTTAATTTGCTATGCAAAATACTACTGCAAGAATGTAGGCGGTGTCCACAATTCTGACAGCAGCGTATTTAGTAAGGTGTTTGAGGCCAATATAACCAGCATACTTAATACTGTTGCAACTGGGCAATGTAATGTTGACAAGATGTTTACTATTTTATCCAAGATTGCCTATTCTGTTCATTCAAATTCTTTATATCCTATTCCTGCTTCTAAAATTCATGAAATAATTGAAGAATATAACGAAGTTTATGGAAGCACGATTAATTCTCCAGCTTTTATTACAAAAATGGAAAATTGCAGAATGCTATACTTTGATGGAAATGGGTTTCGATTTAAGAACAGAAATACACTAGCATATTTTATCGCCTATGAAATTTTAACCATTTTCGGAGATGATGAAGATTCTGAAAAAGTCAAAACTGATATTTCTGCCATTATGAAAAACGCTTGTTTCGGGATAAACAGTGATATTCTTATGTTCATTACTTATATGACTAAAAGTGTAAAATTATTTATGTTTGTTTTAGACAATGCTTTAAAATACACGGAAGGCTGGGAAGAATTTTCTTTTGAAAATACATTACCACCTATATTTACATATCAAGCACACGACAAAATTAGTATAGCTTCAGAAAATGATAGGATTCAGGCATCCCAATCGGAATTGCAAGAAGAAAAGGATCTTGCAGAGAATGGTGTACTTGAAAAAGTAGATATTTATAACTATTCTGAAGAAGCTGCTGAAGATCCTGGTAATCAAATTGTAAGGGCCGCCGCATTATTAATGGTAATCTCGAAATTCTTACCCAGTTTTGAACATAACCTTAAACTTGAGCAAAAAAAGAGAGTTATCAACATAATATACCAATTACCTAATAAAATCTTTTTAAAATGGGCCTCTATAGTTAATGGGGAAATTGATGAACTTGTAAAATTCATTTATGAAAACAACAAGCAGTATTCCCACAAAAAAATATCAATCGAACAGATTTTATCGGGTATTAAATTCACGTCCATTTCTTTTCTCCTTGATTTATATAATATTGCTGTCACTTATTCAACTAAAGAAAATACCTATGAAGTGTTAACAAGTCAATTTGATTATAACACTCATGCATCCTACAAGTTTGAACATGCAATGATGACTGAAGAATGTGGTACCGAAACTCAACTCCTAAGTGAGCTTACTAAATTAGCTAACGCAGAAAACAACGATGCAGCCAAGACTTGCTTAAGATTGATTGCTAATCATTGTATTATTCATAGGAAAGAATTGTCTAGAGAAAATCAAGATATCATCAAATCAAAGATTTTCACGACTAGGCCCCCTAAACACGTTAGCAAGAAAAATAAGCAGTTTATTCCTAACAACAATTCTGCCAAAAATAGTGCAATTTTGATTGATCGTGCTAAAAACATAAAAAAGAAATAGGGCAGTATGCTGATCCTGCCTCAGCTGGTCATTATCCCAAGCATAAATGACCTATCTGCTTGAAATTGTATGCATGTCATCTTGCCACGCTGATACTGCCCACCTCTATTATATTGCCATTTTTATCCATTTATTCATTTAGGGCTAATTAACAGATATTTTTGAATTTCATTTTGGTACTGTACTTCGACATATTCTTTTCTTCTTTACTAACGGTTTCTTATTTCTTCGTTCTCTCAAAGCATTTTGAATATGTCTATTCTTTTTGTATATATTAAGAGCGCAGTAGCTTCCCACTGCGCTCTTATTTTATTCAAGTTCCTGTTCCAGCCGGTTAAATTCCTCGGTGTTAAAGAACTCTCCGATAGTGATGTTCAGACCATCGCAGATTTTCTTTATCGTAGCAATTCCGGGGTTCTGACTTTCTCCGTTGAGAATGCTTTTTATAGTAGACTGAGAAACGCCGGAAATGTATGAAAGCCCGTTGGGAGTTATCCCGCGCTCCCTGCACAAATCTCGAATGCGCTGAGCAGTTACCTCACAAATCCTCATGCGTTCTCACCTCACTCATAAACTCTGAATATAGTTTATCTGATTTTGGTGAAAAAGATTAGTGATATATCACTAAAATGTGATATAATAAACGCAAGCGTTTATTATAAATCCAAATGCCTTGCACATACGTTCACCTTCGGTGAACTCCGTGCAAATCGGCAAATTTTCTCATATCCTTACGGATATGAGAAAATGGTGATATATCACTATATCGGAGGTAATCTGCATGATTGACAAATCAAAAGTAGCGTGCTTTTCGGGTCACAGAAAGCTGCCCGAAGATTGTGAGGAGTTACGAAAATCACTTGAAGCTGCAATAACCGAGCTGATCAAGAAAGGCGTAATGTACTTTGGAGCAGGCGGAGCGCTGGGATTTGATATGCTGGCAGAAGAAACCGTTATTCAGATGAAACAGCAATACCCTCAAATTCGGCTGATTCTGGTGCTTCCATGTCCACCCGAACAGCAAACCCTTAAATGGAACGCCGCCCAGAGGGAACGATATAACGAAATAATGTCAAAGTCTGACAAGGTTAGGATTCTGTCCCCAACCTACACAACAGGCTGTATGCCGGCACGCAACCGCCATCTCGTAGATAACAGCGGACACCTTGTCTGCTTCCTGCGGCAAAACTCCGGAGGTACATTTCACACCGTAAATTATGCCGAAAAGCAAGGGCTGAATATATTGCGGCTTTGATAAATTCTGTCGAGCCACTCGACAAAACTGCATCGAGCCGAATTTTCTTTTCAGCAATCCCATACAAAACAGAATCCGAGGACGACAAATCCTCGGATTCTATATATTCGGTTACTTGAACCTCGCGTAATACTCCTCAAGTTTCTTATCGCAAATCCTGTGAATCCGCTTGAAGTCCTCCGCGTCCAGTTTCTTGTAGATCCACGGGTTGAAACGCACCATCGTGACGTCCTTGCACCGCTGGAAGAACCGCATATCCGCGAAACGCTTGAACGGATTCGAAAGTATATTCTTCTCCACATCCTTGTCGGTATAGCCGCCCTTGGCGAATATGCTGGACGGTTTCTCCACGACAAGCCCCGCAGCGGCTCTGCCCTCGTAATACTCCTTGAAGTAGTCCACGATATCCTCCAGCGCAACACAGCCGTCCTCGTTCGCGTGGCGCATCATCGCTTTCAGCAGAATGGGCTTGTAGGAAAAGCTCATGTCCATTTTGCTGACGAACTCCATGAACTTGGACTTGATGTTTCCCTGCGTTATAAGGTCCCAGCCGCATTTCTCCGCATAGGATTTCACGGTGTCCTCTCTGAAATAGTTGAAAAACCTGTTTTCGCTTACCGGAACTGCCAGATCCGGAACTATCTTGCCCTCCCTGATGTACCGCTCCACCGTTTCCGACTGCACATTGACCATACGGACAAACTCGAGCTGCGAAATCATGTTCTGCACCTCGGTCTGCCAGTTGAACAGGTCTACGACCTCGTAATCCGCTGCGTTGATGGGCGTGTCAAGATAGGCTACCGGCTTTTCTCCGGAATAGGTCATGTTGGGGTCGTGCTTTCGCAGATATTCCGGTGCGAGGACGTACTCAAACGGACGGTACTCCGACATATTGAGCGTTCTGTGCAGCGAATACGGCATTTTGAACATATTCGCGTTGTCCACGAAATCAAACACCAGCAGGTCGGATTTGTTCTCGCATTTGCGCGTACCTCTGCCAAGCTGCTGCATATAGATCGTCTTTGACATAGTGGGTCTAGCCATGAAAAGCACCTGCGTGTGCGGACTGTCCCAGCCCTCGTTCAGCAGGTCGCAGGCGCACGGACTCACGTGTAGAGCTTCTCCGCCTTATCGGGGCCGAATGTTTCGCAGAAAAGCTGCACGAACAAGTCCTCGGCAGGGCTGTTCACCGAATTGACCGTAGTTTCATTTTTCATATCAGTTCTCCAAAACCTCCTCAAGGAAGATTTTATCCGCAAATCCGCCGCGCTTTTCCGCCTTTTCCGCGCGGACGCGCTTCAGTTCCTCCACGGAGTACCCGCGCGCCACGGCGATTGAGTACAGCACCTCCAGCACATCAGCCATTTCTTCAAGGCTCTTGTCCGCCTGGTACTCGGCGCACTCCTCGGAAAGCTTTCTGTCTAGTTCTACGAGGTATTCCCCATCGGTAAGGATCCGCGTTACCGCCTGTTTTCCGGCGGATTTGATTATGTCCGGGATTTTGTCGCGGACTAGTTTGTTGTGAGTTATTGTTGGCATTTTGGGGCTCCCTGTTTTGTAAACCTTTGTTAATGTTATTATAGCACGAGAAAGTTAAAATTGCAATATATAATTGTCCCACAAATAAATTTGCTACACATTTTGTGTCAATAACAACAAAAAATCACAAAAGGTATTGACAAGTACGCTTGGAAATGTTATAATGCTTTTGACAAGGACACTTGGAATATGAAAGGTGGATAATCATGACCAAAGAAGAAATACTGGCAAAAGGACGCGCGGACAACAAGGACAACGATCCAATCGAGATAGCTGTATCAAGAAGATCCATTATGTTCGGAACATTTGTCGGAATCATTCTATGTATGGCGCTGTTCTTTATCAAATGGCTTACAACCAAACAAGTAGATTTTGGACTATGGGCACTTGTGTTTGCGTCTTCCGGCGCAGAAATGATATTCCGTGGCAAGAAACTAAGTCAAAAGAAACCCCTTATCGGAGGAATAGTGTGTGTTTCTCTGGCGTCGATTGTCTGCTTGATTTATGTGATACTGTTAATTGCAGGGGTGCAGTGATATGGACGAACAGCTCAAACTAAAAAATAACCTGAAACAGCTGCGCACCGAAAGAAAACTGTCGCAGACAGAGCTTGGGAAAATAGTCGGAGTATCGAAAAACTCGATAAGCTCTATCGAAACCGGGCAATACTGCCCGACAGCAAAACTTGCGCTGTTGCTTTGTATAGCGCTTGACGTAAAATTTGAGGATCTATTCTATTTTGACGACTGATTTTCTGTGGAGGTAACACATGGTAGTAGCCTTAGATGTAAATAAAAATCGTGTTCATATCGACAATACAATAGCACGGGAAAGCTATTTCTGCCCCTGCTGCGGCGGAGAGCTGATAAGAAAAATGGGTGAGGAAAGACAACACCATTTTGCACACAGGCAGAACACCGAATGCTCAGACAGCTGGGCTGGTTCTTATGATATGTCGGAATGGCACCAGCAGTGGCAGAGCTGTTACCCTGTATGCAATCAGGAGATACAGCTGAATCTCGGCAAAGTGCGCCACAGAGCCGATGTACTTACCGGAAAGACAATTGTCGAGTTTCAGCACAGCCACATTACAATGACGAATTTCAGCAACCGGAACTACTTCTACACCAGCCTTGGATATAAGGTGGTATGGCTGTTCGACCTGCGCGAGGAATACTCCTCCGGAAAGTTGAAACGTGCCGACGGCAGTTCTGCCGGCTTTGTGTGGAGCCGTCCGCTTTCTGCTCTGAAAAACTTCGACCTGCGAACAGGTCAGGCAGATATTTTCTTTCAGCTCTCCGACGATGACGATTCGATTATAAGAGTGGCGAACGAATCACCCTCGTTTGAACATTTTACGGCTGCAAAATGGTACAGCAAGGAACAGTTTCTTATTTATACGGGCTGCGAGCCACCCTGCCTGCAAAGCATTGAAACAGACAGAGATTACATAAGTTTCTGCGAAAAATACAACATTCACCTTGACCCAGACCAGGAGCGTGCTGTTGAAACGATAAACGGCGCAATATTGCTTATTGCAGTTCCCGGCAGCGGAAAGACGACCGTTCTTTCAGCAAGACTGGGATATATGATACTTTGCAGGGGGATTTCTCCGAAAAATATACTTACACTGTCATATACAAAGAATTCTGCAAAAGACATAACAGACAGGCTATGCAAAATGTTCGGCAGCGAATTTGCCGATACGGTCAAGGTCAAGACGGTAAACAGCCTTGCTGCCGAAATCAATACAAGGTTCTGGAAAACAAACCCCAATATCAGATCTCTCAAAATCGCCGATGAAAAAACTACATTTCCAATAATTAAGAAAATACTCAAAGAAAGAGGCACAGAATATCCGAACGATTCTGAGATACGGGACGTAATTTCGACGATATCCAAAAACAAGAATCTGATGAAAGACGAAAGTCAGATGAGCGAATACGAAAATTCCGTATTGAAAAAATACCAGAATGAACTGGAAAACAAGTGGCTGATGGATTTCGATGACCAGATCAGGTACGCTCTCAAGCTACTGACCGAACGCCCCGGACTTCTTGCGGAATACCAGCAGCGCTACCAGTATATGTGCGTTGATGAAGCGCAGGATCTATCAAAATTACAGCACACATTTATCCGCACTCTCTGCGGACATACGGACAGGAACAACATCTTTATGGTCGGCGACGAAGACCAGAGCATTTATGGGTTCAGAGGCGCTTTTCCCAATTCCCTGCTGAGTTTCAGCCACGACTACCTTAATCCACACACGCTGTTTCTGAGCCGCAATTATCGTTCTTCAAAGGAGATCGTGGAGCTATCCGCTAAATTCATCAGTAAAACTGCCGGAAGATATGACAAGGATATCACAGCCGTCCGCGGAAATGTCGGAAAAGTAAAGTTCATCAATGTGCAGGACCGTGCTGAACAGTTCAGCAAAATAATCGAAGCAGCCAAGAATCCCGGTGAACCGATCGCCGTCATATACCGCTCGAATGACAGTTCAGTGCCGCTGATCGACCTTCTTCTCCGCGAGGGCATTCCTTTTTCAGCGTATTCAAGCAGAAACGAACAGCGTTTTTTCAGCAGCCGTGCTGTTGAGGATGTAAAAGCATTTCTTACATATACGCTAAACGAACATGACAAGAACGCATTCATGCAGATATACCACAAATGCGGCTGCTGGCTGGATAAGCGTTCAGCTGAATATGCCTACAAAAGGAGCTACAGGGAAAGAATTTCTATAACAGAAGCCCTGATTAAAAATGGTGAAAGGTTCTTGCCGCTAAAACCCAAGGCGGAGGAATTCAAAGAGCTTATAACCGACGCTCAAAACTCGGATACGGCTCAGGCAATAGAGGCTTTCATGTACAGCGGATATCTCAGATATTTGCAGGAAAAGGGCGGAGATACCAACAAGCTTGATATTCTGCTGATGCTCGCTGAAAATGAACCGGACAAGTCCCGTTTCATGGAAAGGCTGGAACAGCTTAAAGGCAGCGCTGACTATCGTGCCGAAGACAGCCGGGTCATTCTCACTACGGCCCATTCCAGCAAAGGTCTGGAGTTTGACACAGTTTACATTGTCGATGTTGCGGACGGATTCTTTCCGAGCGTTGAGTATAACGATGCAATACTTGACAGCGAAACCTATTCAGAGTATCTTGAGGAACGGAGAATGTTCTATGTTGCTATGACCCGCGCGAAAAATTCATTGAATATTTTTTCTATAAAAGGTATGAATTCTTTGTTCTGCAAAGAGCTACAATCGACAAAATAAGACAAATACGCGCCATTTATATAAAAAAATACTCTTTTTTCTGACATTCCTTGAAAACATGACTTTTTTGTGATATAATGTATATAATTATACTTCTGGAGGATCATGTTATGTCAGTTGACACAAAAAAGGAGCAGGAGCGAGATGAACTCCATCGAGCTATCTGGGCAATTGCGGATGAATTACGCGGAGCCGTTGACGGCTGGGATTTCAAGAATTATGTTCTTGGCACAATGTTTTACAGATACATCTCCGAGAATTTCACATACTACATAAACCACGGTGAAACTGAAGCTGGCAACGCTCATTTCGACTATACGAAAATATCCGATGATGAAGCTGAGGAAGCGCGCGACGGTCTGGTGCAGGAGAAAGGTTTCTTCATTCTTCCCAGTGAACTTTTCTGCAATGTCAGAAGTCGTGCCGAAACTGATAAGGAATGGGCAAAAGAGCACCTCAACGAAATACTTGAAAAAGTATTCAGGGATATTGAAGGCTCTGCTAAAGGAAGTGCAAGCGAAGCGAATTTTGCCGGTCTGTTTGATGATTTCGATGTCAACTCAAACAAACTAGGTGCAACAGTTGAAAAGCGAAACGAAAAGCTCACAAAACTGCTTTCGGGAATTGCAAAAATGAACCTGGGCAGCGTCAAGAATCACGACATTGACGCTTTCGGCGACGCATACGAATTTTTAATGACAATGTATGCAAGTAATGCCGGCAAATCCGGCGGTGAGTTTTTCACACCCGCAGATGTTTCAGAGCTGCTCACAAGGCTCGGCACGGTCGGAAAGACCACGATCAACAAAGTGTACGACCCTGCCTGCGGTTCCGGATCTCTACTGCTGAAAGCTGAGAAAGTGCTTGGCAAAGACAGTATCACCAATGGTTTCTTTGGTCAGGAAATCAACATCACGACCTACAATCTGTGCCGCATCAATATGTTCCTGCATGATATCGGATTTGATAAATTCAACATTGCCTGCGAAGATACGCTCACCGCTCCGCAGCACTGGGACGACGAACCATTCGAACTCATCGTGTCAAACCCTCCCTACTCGATAAAATGGGCTGGTAAATCAAATCCGCTGTTGATAAACGATCCGCGCTACGCCCCTGCCGGTGTCCTTGCTCCTGAAAGCAAGGCCGATATGGCATTTATCATGCACTCGCTTTCATGGCTTGCGTCAAATGGAACCGCAGCAATAGTATGTTTCCCCGGAATATTGTACCGCGGAGGCGCAGAGCAGAAAATCCGCAAGTATCTTATTGAGAACAACTATGTGGATTGTATTATACAACTGCCAAGCAATCTGTTTTTCGGCACTTCAATAGCCACCTGCATTATGGTGATGAAGAAGAACAAAAAGGATAACAATGTGCTCTTCATCGACGCCACCAATGAGTGTATCAAAGTCACAAATAACAACAAGCTCACTCCCGAGAATATTAACAAGATAGTAACCACATTTGCAACTCGTGAAGAAATACCACATTTCAGCTATCTTGCCAAATCCAGCGATGTCGAGGACAATGATTATAATCTCTCTGTTTCAACTTATGTTGAGCCGGAAAACACCCGCGAGATAATTGACATCGTTGAACTTAATAAGCAAATTCGCGATATCGTCGAACGGGAAAATATTCTGAGAGTGGAAATAGATAAGATTATTGCGGAGATCGAGGGGTAATATAGTGAGTTGGGATAGATTTGACTATACTGAAATAGCATTTTGTGCATGTGGAAACGGTAAAATAATTAGACATGCATATACCGAATATGACGATTGGAACAGATCAAGAGATGGTATTACCAGTGAAGAGATAAAGTGCGATAATTGTAGTCATAAATACCATATTGAACATCATGTCAGGTATTATCAGTGCCATTCATGGGATGGAGATGGAATTGTTGATAAAACATACCTTGTTCCCAACGGAATAACAATACCAAATGAATTAAGCAAGAAAGATTTCCATTTTAAATTAGATGAGCAGATCGTATCGCAATTTAGTTTAACTGAAATATCAGCAGCAAAATCAGATATGCTAAAGAACAAATACAGCACAAGATTAGAACTGCAAATCAGCCGAGATATTGTTGAATTATTTTTTAAGGAATATAAAAGACGAAGTTTACCCCCTATAATCGCATTGTTAAAGGACATCGAAAACAATTATGGACATTATGAATGGACTTCTGAACGACTTAAAAAATATCGTAATAACGAGGAAAATCAAATAGCAGAAAGAAAACAAGCTATTGCCAATATAATAGAAAAATCCATCGAACTAAGTTTTAGGAGGGCAAAAAATGAGCAAATTAAATAATCTGTTACAAGATCTTTGCCCGAACGGGGTGGAATATGCTAAACTTGGAACAGTTGCAACCATAAGTCGAGGCGGCAATTTTCAAAAGAAGGACTTTTGTGAAAAAGGTGTACCATGTATTCATTATGGACAAATATATACACGATATGGGTTATTTACAGATAAAACCTTATCATTTATCAGCGAAGAAACTGCTAAAAAGCAGAAATATGCGGTTAAAAATGATATTATTATGGCAGTAACAAGCGAAAACATTGAAGATGTTTGTAAATGTGTCGCTTGGCTCGGGGAACCAAAAATTGCTGTTAGCGGTCATTCAGCAATTATTCATCATACTATAAATCCAAAGTATCTCTGCTATTATTTTCACACTGAAATGTTTGCTTCACAGAAAAAGAAACTTGCCCATGGCACAAAAGTGATTGAAATAACACCAGATAAACTAACCGATATTATAATCCCAATCCCCCCTCTCACTGTACAGGAAGAAATCGTGCGCATACTCGACAACTTTACAGAGCTGGAAGCAGAGCTGGAAGCAGAGCTGGAAGCGCGAAAGAAACAATACGAATTTTACCGCGACAGCTTGCTAAAGTTTGACACCGGGGGGGGTCAAGTGAGTGTATTTGGAGCAGTATCTCTCTTAGTGATATTGGAAAAGTTTCTATGTGTAAGCGCATTTTGAAATCTGAAACATCAAATACCGGGGATATTCCATTCTATAAAATAGGTACCTTTGGAGGTAAGGCAAATGCGTATATTACAAAAGAGCTGTTTGAGAAATACAAATCACAATATTCGTATCCGAAAAAAGGCGATATACTTATTTCTGCAGCAGGCACTATTGGAAAAACGGTAATATATGATGGCAAACCTGCTTATTATCAAGATTCAAACATTGTTTGGATAGACAATGATGAGAAATTAGTACTTAATCGTTTTTTGTTTTATGCATATCAATTAAATCCTTGGCAAGTTTCAACAGGTGGAACTATTGCGAGGTTATATAATGATAATATTGCAAATGCCACAATAATAGTACCACCTCTCCATGAGCAAGAACGCATAGTAAAAATCCTAGACCGATTTGACAAGCTCTGTAACGACCTTACCGAGGGACTTCCGGCAGAGATAGAATCCCGCAGGAAACAATACGAATACTACCGCGATAAGCTGCTGACATTCACACCTGCACAATAAGGAGGCAAATGCTATGGCTTACTTTAACATTGTCGCGCAGACCACCGAAAATACCGTTGTCACCGAATATGAATTCAACGCCAACCGTTCTGAAAATTACCAATCGGAGGCAGAGCTTGAACATGAGTTTATACGTATGCTCACTGAGCAGGGCTATGATTACCTTCCGATACACACGGAAAATGACTTAGTGGACAACCTCCGCACAAAACTTGAGGAACTTAATGAAATCACCTTTTCAGACGCCGAGTGGAAGCAGTTTTTCAGCACAGCCATAGCTAATCCCAATGACCATATCATCGAAAAGACCCGTAAGATACAGGAAGACTATATTCAGGTACTTCGCCGCGATGATGGTACTACCAAGAACATTACACTTATCGACAAGCGTAATATCCACAATAACCGCTTGCAGGTCATAAATCAGTATGTGATAAACAAGGCCGACGGAGCCAAACACGACAACAGGTATGATGTTACCGTACTCGTGAACGGTCTCCCGCTTGTACATATCGAGCTGAAAAGACGCGGCGTTCCGGTCCGCGAGGCGTTCAATCAGATAGATCGTTATCAGCGCGACAGCTTCTGGGCTGGCAGCGGTCTGTATGAGTATATACAGATATTTGTTATCAGCAACGGAACTAATACCAAATATTATTCCAACAGCACACGCTTTAATGTTATCAAGGACGCCAATTCTGCTAAATCCAAGAAAGAGAAAACCAGCAACAGCTTTGAATTCACTTCGTTCTGGGCTGACTCCAAAAACAGAGTCATACCTGATCTTGTGGATTTCACAAAAACGTTTTTTGCGAAGCACACACTGCTTAATATACTGACGAAATATTGCATTTTCACTTCAGAAAATATGCTCATGGTAATGCGGCCTTATCAGATAACCGCAACGGAGCGTATTATCAACCGAATCGAGATAGCAAATAACTATAAGAAACAGGGTTCAATCGCCTCCGGCGGATATGTATGGCACACTACCGGCTCGGGAAAAACCCTGACCTCGTTTAAAGCTGCGCGTCTTGCGTCAAATCTTCCATTCATAGACAAGGTGCTGTTCGTTGTTGACAGAAAAGACCTCGACTATCAGACAATGAAAGAGTATGACCGATTTGAGAAAGGCGCTGCAAACTCCAACAGCTCCACAACTGTGCTGAAAAAACAGCTTGAAGACTCCAACGCCAGAATCATCATCACGACTATCCAGAAGCTCTCGACATTTATCAAAAAATTCAAAGATCATGAGGTTTATCAGAAACAGGTCGTTATCATATTCGATGAGTGCCACAGAAGCCAATTCGGAGATATGCATTCATCAATAGTCAAGCACTTCAAAAAGTATTATCTTTTCGGCTTTACCGGCACGCCTATCTTTGCGGAAAACTCTAGTGCAGTGAAAAATCCGCAGTTATTTACCACAGCCCAGACATTCGGCGACCAGTTGCACACATACACAATTGTTGACGCAATAAACGACAAGAATGTTCTTCCATTCCGGGTAGATTACATTAAAACAATGGACATTGATGCCGACATAGACGATGAACAGGTATGGGACATTGACCGCAGAGCCGCTCTTGAAGCGCCTGAAAGAATCTCACTTATCACCGAGTACATACTTGACCACTTTGATCAGAAGACCTACCGCGGCAATAAGTCGTATGTGTTTAATCAGCTCACCAATATCAAAGAAGTTGCTTCTGCGGCAAATGGAAAGGTCGCAGAAATAAAGCAGAAACAGCGTATCAGCGGATTCAACTCCATATTTGCAGTATCCTCCGTTGAAATGGCAAAGCTGTATTATCATGAATTTCAAAAGCAGATGAAAGCAGATCCGTCAAAGGAACTGCGTGTTGCCGTGATTTACAGCTATGGTGCAAACGAACAGGACGCAGACGGCATAATCGATGAGGAGAATCCCGAAGATACCACAGCTCTGGACCAGACAGCTCGTGATTTCCTTGAAGAAGCAATCAATGACTATAATAAGATGTTCCATACATTCTATGACACATCAAGCGAGAAATTCCAGAATTATTATAAGGACGTTTCGCTGCGCATGAAAAATAAGGAACTTGACCTGCTTATCGTGGTAAATATGTTTCTCACAGGATTTGACGCGACTACGCTTAATACCCTCTGGGTGGACAAGAACCTCAAAATGCACGGGCTTATTCAAGCATTCAGCCGCACAAACCGTATTCTTAACAGCATAAAGACATTTGGAAACATTGTGTGCTTTAGAAATCTTGCCAAACGAGTTGACGCCGCTATTTCGCTGTTCGGCGACCGTGAAGCTGGTGGTACAGTTCTGCTGAAGAAATATCAGGACTACTATAATGGATATATCACGGACGATGGTAAAAAAGTACAGGGCTATTCAGAAATGATAGCTGAGCTGACAAACAAGTTTCCGCTGACCGAGCCAACTATCATTGGAGAAAACAAACAAAAAGAATTTATTTCCCTGTTCGGAGCAGTTCTTAAAATGAGGAATTTGCTTTCTTCATTTGATGAATTTCAAGGAAATGAAATATTATCTGAGCGTGATTTTCAGGATTATCTCGGCAGATACCAGGATCTTCACGATGAGTGGAAAGAAAAAATGAAGCGCGGAGTCAGCAAAGATATAGTAAACGATGTTGTATTTGAAATTGAGTTGATAAAACAGATTGAAATTAACATCGACTATATTCTTATGCTTGTGTCAAAATATCATGGGACGCATTGTGCTGACAAGGAAATACTTGTAACGATCAGAAAAGCAGTAGATGCAAGCCCGGAACTCCGCAGCAAGAAACAGCTCATAGAGAGCTTTATTGCAGGTATAAACGATGTTGACGATGTTATGAACGAATGGCACACATTTGTTGCTGAGCAACGTGAACAGGATCTTATAACTATTATTACAGAGGAAAACCTCAAACCTGATGAAACACGCAAATTCATCGAGCATTCTTTCCGTGACGGAGAGATAAAAACGACAGGCACTGATATAGAAAAGATCATGCCACCTGCAAGTCGGTTCGGCGGCGGAGGTAAAGCAGCCAAGAAGCAGGCAGTAATTGGCAAACTTAAAGCTTTCTTTGAGAAATACTCGGGTCTGGGCAGTTTTAAAGCATAATGTAGCTATAAGGAGAGATTATGGACAAAAATACTGAAAAAGCGGTATGGGGCATTCACGGTACGGATGACAGCATATTTCTGAAAGAAAACAAAATCGTGCTCGGCTGGAAAGATTTCGGAGATCTAAGCAAAGTTGAATCTTCTCGTGAATCATTTAAGGAACACTATCAAAAATCATTCCCCAAAGGGAAAAAAGGGGCGATAGGCACTTGTTCCGGAATGCTTTACCGATTTATTCACGAAATCAAAATCGGAGATTATATAGTTTACCCCTCAAAGACGGATAGAATGATAAATATTGGCATTGTTGAGGGTGAATATACATACGCTCCCGAAGCTGGTGAATATGTTCAGCAAAGATCGGTAAAGTGGCTGAAACACCTTCCACGCACTGCTTTCTCACAGGGGGCATTATACGAAGTGGGGTCTGCTTTGTCACTGTTTGCAGTTAAAAACTATGCAAGTGAATTTTTATCTGCACTTGACAGCGGTTTCAAGCCGACTATTTCTGCTGCCGAAGACGATGAAAGCGTTGCTGCAACAGCAGATGAGATAATTGAATCTACCCGCGATTTTATTCTGAAAGAGCTAAGCAAAAATCTCAAGGGATATGACTTTGAAGAATTTGTTGCAGATCTGCTCCGTGCTATGAGTTACAGAACAACCGTATCACAGCATGGAGGCGACAGCGGAATAGACATCACCGCATACAAAGACGAACTTCCGCCGCGTATTCTAGTACAGGTAAAAAGTCAGGATAGTGATATCAAGGAATCGCTTATACAGTCACTTAAAGGCGCAATGAGAGAGGGAGATTACGGGCTTTTTGTAACGCTGTCCAATTACACAAAAAATGCGACAAAATACTTAGAAAACACTCCGATAATCCGAGGTATAAACGGTACAGAACTTGTTGACCTTATTCTGAAATACTATGACAAACTAGGCCAAAAGTATCGCAAGATGATACCGCTGAAGATGGTTTACATTCCTGTACCGAAAGAAAATGAGTAATCTGTTTCTTTGATTTTTCTTCTGAAAATATGTCATTATGAAATTTCATACAATATTTACCTCTACACTTACAAAAAGAAACCCGAGGACGATTATTCCTCGGGTTTCCTATATATTCCGTTATCAGGCAAGTGCATTTTTTGCCCACAATTTTGCCCACACTTGCCCACATTTTCGGGATTTTTCGATCGATTTTCATCTTTGCTCCATTTTTTGATTGGCTCTGTTATGCGGTTTGTAAGGTTTCGGAATTGTTGAATAGGGATAGTGATAGTTCAGATGATCCAATTAATATCCTTAGCAGAACTCTTCGCAGCAAATCCACCAGCAGAGTCAGTCTTGAAGTCATACTCAGACTTCATGCGAGCCGAAGGCACCGGGATCACAGGAACGCCGTTGATAGACTTAACGGTGAACTCAAGTTCGCCCTGCTTGAACTGAGTAGATTCCACAGCGTATGAGATCTCCCCGGAAAGCATGAGCTTATCGTAAACAGGGCGGCTCATTACGATAACGACGTCGCCCTCGTCGCCGGTGATATCGCGGACCTCACCGAGCTGCGCCAGCAGAGAGGACATCACGGTAGCCTTGTCCGGAGTGTAGGTATCCTTGATTTCAGCGGCGGCCGCCAGCTTGGAGTAGCGGTAAGCGTCGATCTCGGGAATCACCTGAGTGCGCTGGAACTCAGCCGCAACATTTGCCGCCGCCAGTCCAAAGCCGCTCTCATCAACGTCGATAGCGTCGATACGGAAACGTCTGCCTCTGTCCTGGGATGGTCTCGTGGCAATATGTAACAGCGCCGCCGGAATAACCCGCGTCGCGGTCGTAGCTGCCCAGTCCCTGGAGAGACATCTTGGGCATCTTGATCTCGTTGCCGCCGTTGTAGATGACCTGGGAGGCGTTTTCCTCCATCCAGCCGGAAGTAGAACCCTCCAGTACCTGCTTGTCAAGCTCCTTCTGAAAAACCTTTGCATAAGTAATTGTGTTTGCCATAATAGTAAACCCTCCTAAAACAGTATTTGATCCGTCCCCGGCGGAGCCAGCCCGCTGCCGCGCCGTAAATTTCCCGGCTGACCGCCTCAGTTGCGCCGCGCAGCCTTCCCCGGAGAACTGATTGAAATTATATGTGAACCCGCCACCCGCCCTCGGCATTATGCCGCGTTTTGATCCAGCCTGCGTCCTGCGGCTCTGAATTCCGGTAAGTCCGTGACCTTCCGCACCGCAAAGCTGTTGTGTTCAGTTGACCGCGCCTGCCCGGCTGTGTTCTGCGGTAAGCCCGCTGCTTTCCGTCGGCTGCGGCATTTTCTTGATGTAATGAGCAGTGATACGACCGCTTGATACGCGCTGTCGAACCCGCTCGAATTTAATCAGCGGCCGTCACTTTCGCGCGAAAATGCTTCTGATAGCCGCGAATCCATCACTGGCTCCCCTGCTCTCCGCCGAGAACTGAGGAACGCTGCGCCTTACAAGCCTGAGATGCGGATACTCGCGCAGGACCTCCGCCGCAGCGTCATCAGGCTCCGTGCCGTCGGCAGACATTATACCCGCCGCAAGCTTAACTCCCTCGCTGAGCCTCTCCGGAGCCGCGCCGCCCGTCAGCAGCGCAAGTTTCAGCCTGAGTTCCATAATCTCTGCGCGAAGCTGCTGAAGCTCCTCAGCCTGGGAGCCCTCACCGGGAGCCGCCTCAGTCTCAGACTCCTCTACAGCGTCTGCAGGAATCTCAGCCGCTGCGCTTTCAAGCTCCTCCTGAACAGTGATCTCATTATCCATCGTTGTCCGTCCTTTCCATCGCCTGAGCCTCCTCAAGCGATATTCCGTAGATCTGTGAAAGCGCACGCGCCTTGGAAATAAGTCCTGCGCTGTATAGCTTCACAGCCCTGTCAATTCTTGTGCCGTCGTCCTCTGCAGCACCGTCCGCGAATATCGCGGAAGCGCTCTCGCATACGTTGTCAGGAAGCTCTCCCGCCATCTTGCCAAGCCGGCAGATAAGCTCCGTCATTCTGCTGAGCGCGTCGCCGATCCTGCGGCGGTAAAACGCCTGCGTACGGTAAGTGCGGCTGTTTCTGCTGACTACCTCGGCGGCGGTCTTTATCGTGCCGTCCTTGAACGAGAGCGCTCCCTCGGAAAGCCCCGCCTGCATACACAGCAGGTCGAGAAGCTCCCCGAGCGCCTGCACATGCTCCGTTACCCTGAGTTCCCCGGTGTTGTCGGTGATCTTGAGTTCCTCGGCGTCAGACGTTGACATTGCCTGGAACACCTCGTCGTTCACATCGAAGTAGTGCTTCTTGTTGCCGGCGGCGTCCCATTCTCCGCGCACCGCGTAAGCCGGAACGATAATACGCTTCTTACCGAGGACGAACTCCCTTGAAAGGCTGTCGAACACAATGTCGATGCTCTTCAGAGTATCCTCCGCGCCGTCGAAAACCGAGCTTCCCAGCAGCGGGCATTCGCCGGAGCTTGCAGCCCGTCTGGAGCCTGCGCTGAGGTAAACGAACAGCGGAGCTGTCAGTCCCTTAATGCTGCTCTGACCGCTCAGCCCGGGAAGTACGGAGCTCATATCAGCCTTGCCGCCGTCCTCGCGGAACAGCCGATTCTCGATAGTGAGCTGATCTCCGCTCAGTTCCTGGGATTCAGCGAGAATGTAGTTCCTCCCGCCGGAAACTATCCTTGAAGCGAACGCTCCGCCGGTGATTTCACGGGAGTTCCACGCTGTCGGCAGGAAACAGTCCGCGGTAACGAGGTCGACCCTCACTCCGGGAACTCCGTCCGGCGCACTGTCGTCGTAGTACACCTTTATCACACCGCCGCCCAGCGCAAAGACCTTCTCCAGAAACACCGGGAATCTCTCGGAAAACCGGCTCTCAGTGAGAACCCGGTTCACGAAGCTCTCGGTATCACTGTCGGAGTAGCACATTGAAGTACCCTCCGTGAAACACAGCCTGGCGAGTTCCCCGCACAGCGCCCGGGCCGCTCCCAGTGAAGCAAGCTTTCTGGTGCCGCCCTGAATGCCTCCCCTGCGGGCGTAGCGCCAGTCGCCGCCGCCGTTGTAGATGTCCTCCCAGCGCTGGATATCAGCGTAGCAACCCGCAATGTCAGCCGAACCGCTGTTTCTGCCGGAGCGCAGCAGCCAGTCCTTTAAGCCCAAATCACATTCCTCCTTGATATTTATTTACCGGAAGTTCCAGTCTTTTTTCCTGTTCCTTCCCGCAATATGATAATACCCCCTGCGTTACTGCAATTTACTGCAAAACAAAAAAGACGGCTGAACATGCTGATTTGTTTTAAAGACTGTGATATACTATAATAGATTGTGAAAATTAAAAACGATAGTATGTTATATTCTTATTAACAACATACAAAACCCATCGGCGCAATCTGGTATTACGAAATAATACCATTCTGAACATTGAAATATAACCAGTTCTGGGTATAATAAAATACAAGAGAGCGCTCAGAACAACAATACCAGAAGGAGACAACAACCATGTCAGACAGACTTGAACTTAATAAGAATCTCGCCCAGATGCTGAAGGGCGGCGTAATAATGGACGTAACAACCCCGGAGCAGGCGCGTATCGCCGAGGCCGCAGGAGCCTGCGCAGTCATGGCGCTGGAGCGCATTCCGGCGGATATCCGCGCAGCCGGAGGCGTATCGAGAATGAGCGACCCGAAGATGATCAAGGGCATTCAGGAAGCAGTGTCGATACCTGTAATGGCGAAGTGCCGAATCGGTCATTTTGCAGAAGCTCAGATACTCCAGGCTATCGAGATCGACTACATCGACGAGAGCGAAGTTCTTTCCCCTGCTGACGACAAGTACCACATAGACAAGACAAAGTTCGACGTTCCGTTCGTATGCGGAGCTAAGGATCTCGGCGAAGCGCTCCGCCGCATAAACGAGGGTGCCTCCATGATACGCACGAAGGGCGAGCCGGGCACCGGTGACGTAGTGCAGGCAGTACGCCACATGCGCATGATGCAGAGCGAGATCCGCAGGATAGGCTCAATGGCAGAGGACGAGCTGTACGAGACCGCAAAAAGCCTCGCAGTGCCGTTTGAGCTTGTGAAGTACGTACACGACAACAAGAAGCTGCCGGTCGTAAACTTCGCGGCAGGCGGAGTTGCGACGCCGGCGGACGCTGCGCTGATGATGCAGCTCGGCGCTGAGGGCGTATTCGTAGGCTCCGGCATATTCAAGTCCGGAAACCCGGAGAAGCGCGCTGCGGCGATAGTAAAGGCAGTAACCAACTTCACCGACGCGAAGCTGCTCGCAGAGCTTTCCGAGGATCTCGGCGAAGCAATGGTAGGCATCAACGAGCAGGAGATCGCACTCCTGATGGCGGAGCGCGGCAAATGATGAAAATAGGAGTATTAGCGCTTCAGGGCGCATTCATCGAGCACGAGAAAATGCTCGCCAGCCTGGGTGCTGAGAGCTTCGAGATACGCCAGCTCAAGGATATCGGCCAGCCGATGGACGGTCTCATAATCCCCGGCGGCGAGAGCACTGTACAGGGAAAACTGCTTCGTGAGCTTGGGCTCATGGAGCCGCTGCGCGGGCTAATCAGCGGCGGGCTTCCGGTATTCGGGACATGCGCGGGGCTTATCCTGCTCGCAAAGTCGATAGACGGCGGAGAAGCTCCTCACCTAGCGGTGATGGACATAACCGCAAAGCGCAACGCCTACGGCAGGCAGCTCGGAAGCTTCGCCGCAAACGGCGTATTCAAGGGGATAGGCAGCGTCCCGATGACGTTTATCCGCGCTCCGTACATCAGCAGCACCCAGGGCGCCGAGATACTCGCGGAAGTCGGCGGAAAAGCCGTTGCTGCACGTCAGGGGAATATGCTGGTCACAGCTTTCCACCCGGAGCTCACCGAGGACACATCGGTACACAGCTATTTTCTGGACATGGCGGCTGCCGCGCGGGAATCTGCGGCGGTATAAACTGCATAAGGTCACCTCTAAAAACCTTGTTTGAGTGAAAATGTGTATAGCACACCGACTGCTTCTTCAAACCTCCTCGTAAGGCATACAGCCTTACTTCGTCGGCTTTCATCGCATTCGGCGCACTCTACCCATTTTCCCTCTTCAAACCGGTTTTTAGAGGTTCCCATAAATTACAGAGGGTCTGCCTTAACTGGCGGACCTTTTCGTATTTCTTCAGTTTTTCAGCGAACAATAGAAATAACTCTTGACAAAAGGCGGACTTTGCATTATAATGTATTGTGTATCGTTCACCAGGCAAAGAAAATGTGAAAGAGGAACTGAAATGGCTGAGGAAAAAAACATACATTCCGGGCACCGCCAGCGTATGCTGAAAAAGTACCTGGAGCATGGCATAGACTGCTTCGAGGATCATGAGATACTGGAGATTTTTCTCTTTACCGCATATTCCCGCAGGAACACAAACGACATAAGCCATCAGCTCATCAACCGCTTCGGTTCACTGGAAGGCGTGCTGAACGCAGGCTACGACGAGATAGTCGAGGAAAAGAACGTAGGAGTAACCGCGGCGGCGCTGATAAGCTTCATGAAGGACTTCGCCCGCAAATATAACCGCACTCAGCTGGCAGGAATGAAGCTATCCAGCTCCGAAAGCGTGCGGAAATTCTGCTACGAGCTTCTCAAGGACAGCACCACCGAGGAAGCGCACGTTCTCTTCCTTGATCAGAACCTCAATTTTGTCGGTGAATCCCAGATATCTCAGGGCAGCCCGAATTCAGTGGATCTCGACCTGCACGATATCGTAATAAAATCGGTGCGTACCTCATGCACTAAGATAATCCTCACGCACAGCCACCCGCACGGAGTACTTCTGCCGTCGTCGGCTGACATAGCGTCGACCCGCCGTGCCGCCTCCGCGCTGAACAGCATAGGCATCGAGCTGATAGACCACATCATCGTTAACGAGGAGGACAGCTACTCCATGCGAACTGCGGGAATGCTGCCCGACATCTGGTTCTGACCTTGAATAGCAGGTGTTTTTATGGATCATTTTGAATTACACTCGAACTACTCCCCTACCGGCGACCAGCCTCAGGCGATAAAGGAGCTGACCGACGGCATACTCCGCGGCGACAAGGAGCAGACCCTGCTCGGCGTTACCGGTTCCGGCAAGACCTTCACGATGGCGAACATCATCGCGAACTGCAACCGTCCGACGCTGGTTCTGGCGCATAATAAGACGCTCGCGGCGCAGCTCTGTTCCGAGTTCCGAGAGTTCTTCCCGAACAACGCCGTGGAGTACTTCGTGTCATATTACGACTACTACCAACCGGAGGCGTACATTCCCTCCACCGACGCATACATTGAAAAGGACAGCGCGATAAACGACGAAATAGACCGCCTGCGGCACTCCGCGACCATGGCGCTTGCCGAGCGGCGGGACGTTATCATTGTGGCTTCTGTTTCGTGTATATATTCCCTGGGCAGCCCGGAGGACTACCGCAGCAATACGCTGTCCCTCCGCGAGGGTCAGGAGATAAGCCGCGAGGACGTTATAAAACGCCTTGTCGAAATACAATATGAGCGCAACGAGCTTTCGTTCACTCGAAACAAGTTCCGCGCCAAGGGCGACACGCTCGAGATATTCCCCGCCGGCGGAACAAACGAGACCGCGATACGCGTGGAGTTCTTCGGCGACGAGATCGACCGTATCAGCGAGTTTGACGCGCTGACCGGACAGGTGCGCTCCACGCTCAAGCACGTTATGATATTCCCGGCTTCGCATTACATCGTAGGCCACGAGCGGCTCCACGACGCGCTCCAGGAGATAACCCGCGAGATGGAGGAGCGCGTGAAATACTTCACGGAAAACAACAAGCTCATCGAAGCTCAGCGTATTGAACAGCGCACCCGCTATGACATGGAAATGCTCGGAGAAATAGGCACCTGCAAGGGCGTTGAGAACTACTCCCGTATACTCGCAGGACGCGCCCCCGGCTCCACGCCGATAACGCTCATCGACCACTTCCCGAAGGATTTCCTGCTGTTCGTGGACGAGAGCCACGTTACGCTCCCGCAGGTCCGCGGAATGTACGGCGGCGACTTCGCCCGCAAGAAGAACCTGGTGGATTACGGATTCCGCCTGCCCTCCGCGTACGACAACCGCCCGATGAATTTCGACGAGTTCTACTCAAAGGTAGGACAGGCGGTGTTCGTTTCCGCGACACCGGGCGACTTCGAGAAGGAGCATTCCACCCAGATAGTGGAGCAGGTCATCAGACCCACCGGGCTGCTTGATCCGGAGGTAATTGTAAAGCCGACGGAGGGTCAGATCGAGGATCTGATCTCCGAGATAAACACCCGCGTTGCGAAGAAACAGCGCGTGCTCGTCACCACGCTCACGAAGAAGATGGCGGAGGATCTCACAGATTACTTCACCAAGCTGGATATCAAGGTGCGCTACATGCACCACGACGTCGACACGATAGAGCGAATGGAGCTTATCCGCGATCTGCGCGCCGGGGAATTCGACGTTCTTGTCGGAATAAACCTGCTGCGCGAGGGTCTGGATATTCCGGAGGTGTCCCTCGTTGCGATACTCGACGCGGACAAGGAAGGCTTCCTGAGAAGCGAGACTTCCCTCGTGCAGACAATAGGCAGAGCCGCGCGAAACGCCGAGGGCGTTGTAATAATGTACGCCGACAGCGTGACCGAATCCATGGAGCGCGCGATAACCGAGACCCAGCGCCGCCGCGAGATACAGCAGAGATACAACGCCGAGCACGGAATAACCCCGAAAACGATAATCAAGGATATCCGAGACGTGCTCGAGATAACGAAGAAATCCGACGGCACATCGAAGCACGGAAAGCCGGCGAAGCAGCTCACGAAGCGCGAGCGCGAGGCGCTGACAGCGCGGTACACCGCCGAGATGAAAAAGGCGGCGAAAATGCTTGATTTCGAGCACGCTGCGTTCCTGCGCGATAAGATAAAGGAACTGCAATAAGCAGAAAGGAACAAAAGAGTAGCGACAATGGCAAAGAACGATAAAATAATAATCCGGGGCGCCCGCGAGCACAACCTGAAAAATATAGACCTCACTATCCCGAGGGATTCCCTGGTGGTAATGACCGGACTTTCCGGCAGCGGTAAGAGTTCTCTGGCGTTCGACACGATTTTCGCGGACGGTCAGCGGCGGTATATGGAGAGCCTTTCCTCCTACGCGAGAATGTTCCTCGGGCAGATGGAAAAGCCCGATGTAGACAGTATCGAGGGACTTTCCCCGGCGATATCCATTGACCAGAAGACCACCTCGAAGAACCCGCGCTCTACAGTTGGCACCGTCACCGAGATATACGACTACCTGCGACTGATGTACGCCCGGATAGGCGTTCCGCACTGCCCTGTCTGCGGCAGAGAGATAAAGCAGCAGACCGTCGATGAGATCGTCGATAAGGTGCTGGAGCTTCCCGAGCGCACCAAATTTCAGGTGCTTGCCCCGGTTGTCCGCGGACGCAAGGGCGAACATCAGAAGGAGTTCGAAGCCGCGCGGAAATCCGGATTTTCAAGAGTACGCGCAGACGGCATCGCCTACGACCTCAACGAGAAGATCACGCTTGAAAAGAACAAGAAGCACTCCATTGAGATAGTCGTGGACCGCCTTGTAATGAAGGACGGAATAAAATCCCGCCTCACAGAGAGTATCGAAACAGCCGGCACCCTCACCGGCGGGTTAGTTTACATCGACGTCATCGACGGCGAGGAACTGCACTTCTCCCAGAGCTACGCCTGCCCGGAGCACGGCGTATCCATCGAGGATCTTTCTCCGAGAATGTTCTCGTTCAACAACCCCTACGGAGCCTGCCCGAAATGCACTGGCATAGGTAGCTCACTTCGGGTAGACCCCGACCTCATCATGCCCAACACCGGACTTTCCATCAGGAACGGCGCCATAAAGGCTTCCGGCTGGAATTATGCCGAAGGCACCATAGCCGCAATGTATATCGACGCCCTCGCCGAAAAGCACGGATTCTCAGTCGATCAGCCGGTGTCCGAGCTGTCCGATGAAGCGGTAAACGAGATAATGTACGGTACCCACGGCGAGAAGATACTGATAAAGCGCCCGAAACAGCAGGGCGGAGGTCAGTTCTATACCGATTTCGAAGGTATCGCAGCCAACCTGGAGCGCCGCTACGCCGAAACGAACAGCCAGTATTCCCGGGACACCATCGAAGAATTCATGAGCGAGGTAGAGTGCCCGGAGTGCCACGGCGAGCGTCTTAACAAAGCGGCTCTGTCGGTAACTGTCGGCGGCAGGAATATCATGGAGTTCTGCCGCATGTCCGTCACCGAAGCGCTGAACTTCGTGAACGGCCTGGAGCTTACTCCGCGCGAAGCGATGATAGCCAAGCAGATACTCAAGGAGATAAAATCCCGCCTGGGCTTTCTCCAGAGCGTAGGCCTGGAATACCTGACGCTTGCCCGTTCAGCAGGGACCCTCTCCGGCGGCGAGAGCCAGCGCATACGCCTTGCAACGCAGATAGGAAGCTCCCTTACCGGCGTGCTTTATATCCTGGACGAGCCGTCCATCGGACTTCACCAGCGCGACAACGATAAGCTGATAGCAACGCTGAGAAGGCTGCGCGACCTCGGAAACACGCTGATAGTAGTCGAGCACGACGAGGACACCATGTGCGCCGCCGACTGGATAGTCGACATCGGCCCCGGCGCGGGAGTCCACGGCGGCGAGGTCATCTACAGCGGCGAAGTCAGCGGGCTGCTGAAATGCAAGAATTCCATAACCGGACAGTACCTTTCCGGAAAGCTGAAGATACCTGTGCCGGAAAAGCGCCGTAAGCCGTCGGATAAGTGGCTGCACGTTATCGGAGCTGCTGAAAACAACCTCCGCAATATCAACGTAGACGTGCCGCTCGGTATATTCACCTGCGTTACCGGAGTTTCCGGAAGCGGCAAAAGCTCTCTTGTCAACGAGATAATCTACAAGCACCTCGTTGCAAAGCTGAACCGAGCACGCACCCGCCCGGGCAGGTTCACCGATATGACCGGCTCCGAATACCTCGACAAGGTGATAATGATAGACCAGTCGCCGATAGGGCGCACCCCGCGGAGCAATCCCGCGACCTACACCGGCGTGTTCAACGATATCAA
>ERZ859923.232-NODE-232-length-40561-cov-2.290895_pt1 | contig 40561 bp, 36 predicted proteins | sample MGYA00510116_ERZ859923 | MGnify/ENA primary metagenome ERZ859923 (study PRJEB30046, sample SAMN00715168) | human gut metagenome | study: EMG produced TPA metagenomics assembly of the A metagenome-wide association study of gut microbiota in type 2... | reverse complement strand
AATGTACAGCAAGGCGGAGAATCTTGCCTTCCTGTATTTCTTCCTTGAATCGTTCAAATATGAGGACGTTCGCATCCACCGCCATACCAATACTCAGGATAATACCCGCAATACCGGGCAGGGTCAATGTTACATTCAAACCATTCAGTGCAAGCAGCATAGCACCTACATAGAAAATCAATGCAATGCTGGCTGCCACACCGGAGATGCGGTACATAACAATCATGAAAATGATTACGAGAATCAAACCAACAACGCCGGCAAACAAACTGGATTTCAATGCCTGACTTCCCAGTGTTGCTCCTACTACGTTACCATGAATATTTTCAAGTTCCAACGGAAGAGCATCGATACGTACGGTAGAAGCAAGCTGCTCTGCGGACTCAGAAGTAAAGCTTCCCGAAATCCAGCACTCACCGCCGGAAATCTCTTCTTTCAGGTTTGGTGCAGAAACTAACTTCTCATCATATACGATGGCAAGCTGCTCACCAACATGCTCTCCGGTAATCTTAGCAAATTTCTTAATTCCTTTGCCTGCGAACTTAATAGAAACACCATATTCAGTCTTTCCGGTGCCTTCCTGCTGTCTGCTGCCGGAAGTTGCCTCACCAATCATGTCACCGGTCAAAAGGACTTTCGATTTGTCGTAAACGACTTTATCACCTTCGTTTGGTGTGCCGCCTTTTTCAGTCTTCAGATCTGAATACAAAATGAAATAAAGCGCTCCAGCTTTACCAAGTTCCTTCAAAACCTCTTCTGAATCACTGGCACCCGGAATATCGATTGTGACACGGTCACTACCTTCCTGATATACTGCAGCTTCCGTGCTCTCTAATGTTTCCACACGTTTCTGCATCTTGTAAATCGTGTCTGCCATGTCTTTATCGGTTGGCTGTTCACCGGTTCTCTTACCGGTACTATCAGTCTTGTAAGCCTGATATGTGACACTCACGCCACCTTCCAAATCCAATCCAAGACGAATGTTCTTTGCGCTTCCTCTGTGTGCGCCACCAATTCCCCTTGCTGCTACAAACGCAAACGCTGCAATCAGCACAAGAACCAGTAAGACCTGTAAAACGCCCTTTACTTTACTGTTCATGTTACTTATCTCCTTTACTATAAATCCTTACCAGGGTCTCTTACTGTAAAAATCCCCCTTATCGAGCACTGCTCGAGATTAGATTATATCACAAAACAATTGGTTCTTCAAGTATAAAACAAAAGCGGCTCGCGCCCTCTTCTCTTTGCTCCAAGCCTTGCCCCATTCGCCCTAGCGGGCTCATGGACGGCTCGCGCCGTATATAAAAATAAAAACAGCCCTTCATTTGTGAGTGAACTCACAATGAAGGGCTGTTTTTATTTTTATGCATGGCTTGGAGCTTAGCCAAAGTATCTCTTTAACAATCCCTCGAATGCTTTGCCATGTCTTGCTTCGTCTTTTGCCATTTCATGAACAGTGTCATGGATAGCGTCTAAGTCTGCTGCTTTGGCACGTTTTGCAAGGTCGAATTTGCCCGCTGTTGCACCATTTTCAGCGTCAACACGCATCTGCAGGTTTTTCTTTGTGGAATCAGTTACTACTTCACCAAGAAGTTCTGCGAATTTTGCAGCATGCTCTGCTTCTTCCCAAGCTGCTTTTTCATAGTAAAGACCTACTTCCGGATAGCCTTCACGATGAGCCACTCTTGCCATAGCAAGATACATTCCTACTTCTGAACATTCTCCTTCAAAGTTTGCACGAAGATCAGCTACGATGTCTTCGCTGACACCCTTAGCAACTCCTACTACATGTTCTGCTGCCCATTCTCTTTCGCCAGTCTGCTCTTTGAATTTTTCTGCCGGTGCCTTGCAAACCGGGCACTGCTCCGGTGCACTGTCTCCTTCGTGAACATATCCACATACGCTGCATACAAATTTCTTCATACTAATACACTCTCCTTTTGATAAATTAGTTTAACCACTTTTGTGATTTATAAACATTTTTTACAGATGCCGTAAAAATAGATTTCATGTCCTTCTATTTTTCCGGGAAACTCGTCATCCATCTTGGTATCCAATTCAAAATCCCAGTCGGCTTCCAAATCGATTACCTGTCTGCAACGACGACAAATAAAATGATTGTGTGGGGTGGTCGTTGCATCAAAATGCTCTACCCCGTCACCACAGTTCAATCGCAAAATCTCACCACAGTCTGCTAATAAGTTTAAATTTCGGTATACCGTTCCTAAACTTATCTTAGGAAATTCTTCTCTGATTTTCTGATATACCTGCTCCGCAGTCGGATGAGACTTTGTTGAACGCAGATAGACTAACACAGCTTCCCGCTGCCTGCTATACTTGAGTCCAGCCATATCTCACGCTCCTTTTTGATAATAGTAACTGTTACTGTTATCACTATATATCATTTATCTTTGCTTGTCAATACTTTTTCTCAATAAATTTTATTTTTTTCACATTCGACATTTTTCTACATAATATATAGTAAAAACAAAAAAGGAGTTTCTATGAATCTTTCAAAGAAACCATTAGCAATGGCATATGTCCCATGGCAGACTTTTGAAAATGTTATGGAGGGCGAATGTGCCTTAAGACACGGCACCATTTTCGAAGATTTAGTTTTTCCGTTTGTTGGTGCACAGGCTGCCTGCCAGGCAGACCGCAGTCAAAACCACTCCCATTCCGGTTCTTGTGGCTGCCATAACCGACAGCCCTATATGCAAAACAACTCCTGTGGAAGGCGAGGTGTTTATTGATGAATCAAAACAGACATTCAAAACATCAGAAAATGACCGCTGTACGTGAGGCCGGATTCTGCATGATTGACGCCGGTATGTATCTGGATACTCATCCTTGCGATGGCAAGGCAATGGATTATTTCAACCGTTACCAGCAGATGTACAAAGAAGCCGTCTGCGATTACGAAAAACACTGCGGACCGTTATTTTTAACCGGTATTGATACAAACGATGGCTGGACCTGGACCGATGAACCATGGCCATGGGAAGGGGGGTGCAGCTGATGTGGACGTATGAACGACGACTGGAATACCCAGTCAATATCAAAACGCCGAATGCAAAATTGGCAAAAGTAATAATCAGTCAGCTGGGTGGACCGTAGTGCTGAGAGTTATAAAAAGATTTTTTCACTTTAGATTGTCCTTAAAATAACATAGAATTCACTGAAAGTAAAGGGATTTCAGACTTTTAAATTTCTTTCACCTTTTTCAAACTAATCCATTGCCATTTGTCATTCTTTTTGTTCAACAAACGCCCCCAGGCACCAACCACCTTAGAAATCTTGACAACCTCTCCCGGATTTATGCTGCCAATTTTATTTGTAGGTTTTACACCCTTAGATGAGCGGATAGCTGCTGCCTTTGTTACTTTGGCTCTGTACTGATAATTATACATAATTTTGTTGTAAAGATGCTTCCATTTCAAGTTACCTTTACCGACCATTGGCTCTGGACACGCTTTGCCGTTGACGTCCCAATGTCTAATGATAGTTTTTGCATTCGGACATCTCTTCTGAATATACAACACCAGCTCACGAATAGCAAGCATCTGTTCCCAACTTACACCTTTTTTGCAATCACATAATTCAATGGACACACTGTTATCATTCGTGCACTTCTTATAATACGATGCAGCCCCGTTCTTACGAGTAAAGAAGTGACCAACCGCCCAGGCAGTATATTCCATTGGCACGGACTCCCAAATCTCAGATTTTTTATCTACAAAGAAATGCGCACCTGCTTCCCTCGTGTTGCCAGTAGCGTAGAAATCAGCATTATTCTTTGCTGTATCCCCTTTGTTCCCGGTGAAATGAATTACAATGTACTTTATGTCCTTTAAACTCCTTTTGCTCCCATAACTGATTGATTTTGCTCTTCTTTTTTTAATCTCCATTCGTTTCACCTTCCTTATCTGCTTTCTGTTGCAATACCTCAATGGACTTTGTAATTACCGACGGAAGTTTAATTCCCATCAACCCCGCCTTCTCTACAACGGAAATTAATTCATTTGTTATAAACGCTATGACTACAGCATCTCGAAAATAATCGGTTCCAATTACCAAATCAACGCGATGTGCCACAAGAACAAATACAAACGACATTCCTTTTCGGCATAATCCTTTCCAGCAGGCACGAGATTCCAGTTTTCCCGTTGATGTCTTATTGCTCTTCTTAAACACACCCGCCACAAGCAATCCTGATACATAATCCACTGTCATAAAAATGAGAAGCGTTGTCATTCCGGAAGTCCATCCTCCAAAAAACGTTGCCACGATACTTCCAATCAACCCGCAAATCGTACAAATCATCTGTTTCATTCTATAAGTCCCCCTTTGTTTTTTTCTCAGTATAGCAAAGGAACTAGAAGTTTTACCCCCTAGTTCCCATGCGAACCACCTATTCCTCATTCCATTTTTTAAACGTATCGCTTGTATAGATGCATTTACCCTTTATTTTGAGCTTATACAGTTTCTGCATAATAAGCTGTTTCTCATGCGTATTTTTAGCACTTCGAAACTTGTCTTTATACTCAGAGGATAATTTCGATCGAATGGACGCAAATGCTTTCTTCTCTTTCTTACTGGCACTAAGTTCATGCTTTTCATCGTCCTTTTCAATTTTCGTCATTGCTTCCTCGTACATCTGTTGTAATATTTCTTCGTAACCTTTTCCCTCCTCAATGGCAGCAACCAAATCATCGCTCTTGTAAAAAGAAAGATAATCATGTGCATCCTTTGCACCGGATTCCGTTTTGTCCTGCATCTTATTTAATGCACTGTTGGTAGCCGCTACAATCTCATAATGATTAAATCCCATTTTTATAAGTTTGTTATAACATTCCATATAACCATTATGATTTTTTGCAAGACGATACTGTGCCGCTTGCTTTACTAAATCATTTCGACTTGCCAGCTGGTCCTTTACCGCTGTTTCCACATCACCTTCACCTTTCTTCCCATTTTGTTTCATCTTCTCACGGTATTGAGCAGCCGTCTTTTTGTCATCATCCATAAGTGCATCATAAATTTTCTTTCCATACACATTCGCTTTCGGCTCCTCTTTGTCCGTCGAAAACGAAAACAAGCCTTCCCCGGATGTCACATCCTCAACATTCTTCCAAATACCAACCGCTACATTTTTTACGTTGTCAACCGGAATACCGCACATTTTCGCCACTACTCCAGCCGCATCAAAAAATGCATTCTTTATCGCATCCTTTCCATTCTCAGCCTCCTCGTCTGAATCGCTGAATGCATCAATTACTCCATTCCCCATTTTCACGATTGATTCACATAAAGAAGATATCTCACTAAACAGGGATACTTCAATTCCATAATACTTTTCCTTTGTAATTGCCGAATAGACAAGGTTATACAATTCATTACCGCCTATAAAACTACCGGACAACGAACCCAACACCCCATTCATCCACTCAGACATAACACTCTCCGTTGTTAGTTCATTTTCATCATCACGATAAGGATTTACCTTATGCAAAAGACCTCTTGCCAAAAATGTCATCGTAGAAAGCACTGCTGCCGATACCAGCTGACTGGATACTGCCCAAGCGAATTCCTTTCTTGCCTGTTTCTTCTGCTCCTTGGTTCCATTTTGGTTTTTCGCATGCAGATTGCATGCTGCATCATATAAAATACCGCCATTTTGCATACGCTGTGTCATAAACATAAACATGACTTTTTTAATTTTACTTGGATCACGCAAATAATCCGGTCGCTGCATAACCGTATAATTTGGCTGTGTGTCTTCCACGCATCGATTAAACACTTCTGCCACTTGTCGATAATACGCATCGGTTTCCTTTTTCAAATCCTTATAATTTGCATCCACATAATATTGTGACGCATACCAAAGTCTGCCAACCGTAGCAACATCAACCTTTTGTATCATGTTCTTTACTTCTTTTACCACCGGCATACGATTGGTAAGGCTATTCAAATTATCAATATCAGCCATTTCCTGTGTTGAATTTCCTTTATTTCGATACCATAAAAGTGGCGTATATTTTGCAATCAGTTCTCGGTCAGCACTACTAATCGGAAGTCCGTGTTTACCTCCCTTTGCAAGAGCTTTCATCACCGGCTCCCAGCCAAGGGTGGCAACTGCTGTCGGATAAGATGCCGCCTGTTTCATAATAACCGACCAGTTCCCGGTCAGAACAGAACCCGCAAAATTTCCACGGAGCATATCAAAGACCGTTGATTCCCCGGTTCTCGCATTTTGCAAATCCGAAATCAGGTTATCAATATAATTAGACGCCATCCTGCCCCACACATCCTGCATTGCCTTATGAACCGTATCGTCTTGTACTAATACCGATTTAGTGGATACATCTTCACTGTCTACATCTGTTACCTTCCACGTAGACCCATTATATACCTTGTTAAAATTCCTGATTGGAATGGCAAGACCACCAAACTCTGAGGTAATCTTCAATGACCTCTGTGCTGTATCAATGATACTTTCCAATACCAATGGTTTTGTCGATTGTACACGCTCCTTCAAAAAGCCGGCACCTTCCAAAGTTTTATCCATTTTCAAACCGGTAATATCCGCAGCAACATAATTTTGGTCAACCGAAATCGGATAATAATTCTTCTCGTTTGCCTTTTTAAACCCATACAATTCCATCGAGGTCTCATTAATTACACGCCCCGTATACTCATGAAATAACTTTTTAAAAGCACGAAGAACTTTCTTCTCTTCCGGCGACATGGCATCTTCCATCGCCTGAATCTTTGCGGACGTTACTCCTACAGCCTTTTTCGTTTTGTCATAGGCACCCTTTTTATCTCCCTTTAAATATAATTCCATGTTCGGCATCGTAACACCGCCATAAATCATATGTCGCAAGTTGTCCTTATTCATTCCATGCATAACAAGAGCCATACGCATTCCTTTCGTCACTTGTACCTTCTTGCCATCCTCATAAACAAGACCGGTGTCAACCATCCCCTGCTTCTTATCAAAAGTTTTCATCAATTTTACGACATTTTCGTCCTCCATCACATCCGCAAGAATAGCTTCACCATCTTGCTGGATTTTCAGCATTTTTCGCTGTCCTTCATTTAACTCACGCCATTCCTGCATAAACTCTCCATCCGCATATCCGGTAATCCGACGGAATGCTCGATAAGAGTTTAAAGATTTCAAAGTAAACTCCGGAAATTTTCTCAAAACTTTATGTGTACTCATAAAGGAACTTACTCCTTTTGCCGAACGCACCTCATGAATGACTCGTTCTGCTGCCTTTCTGGCATTTGTTTCCCCTTCTTTGCGAATCAGCTCAGTTGCCCTTCGAATCGTTTTATACACCATTTTCATCGCATCATATACTTCATCCAAATCCGCAGATGATAAATCATAAATGCTGTTTCCATTATTCTTAAACCTATTTGCAATACGCTGTAATTCATAGTCAATATCCTCATCATATTCCGATGCAAAATTGTAATCCGGATCATTTTTCATTTTCTCAAAATACTGCCTTGCATCATCTAACGCATTATATAATTGCGTTCCTTCTTTCGCACCCAAATTGACAGCCTCGCACACATCAATTACAGACCGAACCAAATCTTGTGGCACATACATCCCCTCTTTTGGTTTCATCAGCATTTGTCTCATCTGCTTATGCAAACGACGAATCTTATTCTTTGCTTCTGTCTGTTTTTTCTGCTCAGATAAATTCTTACGGTACTGACGATTCTCAATCTTCATTTCCGCAATCTTTTTATCCTGTCCTTTTTTTAATCTCTCGATGTACCTTTTTTGCTTTTCAATCTCATGCTGATACTTACGAATCAATTCTCCATTCTGTGTCGTCTCAATCACATTTGCATAATCATGTATCTTAGCATACGCCTCACGGATTCTCTGATTCTTGTTTTTTATCTGGTCATTCATACTCACCTTTAATCCTTCAAGGAATTGCTTTTCACATTCCTTGCGATAATCCTGGAGCATGGTAAGATACACTCGGTTTGCTTCCTTCCACTCACGCTCTACGGCGGCATCTGCCTTATCCTTAAACGTTTGTCTCTGTGGTATCATACTCATTTCCTTGTAAATATTTAAGGCAAGGTCATAAGATGCCTGCTCAATATCTTCCCCATAAGCATTTCGATAAGTTGGTCGCAATCCGTCCAATACCGTCATTACCTCTGCTATCATATCACCGTCATTGGTATCCGCCTTAAATAACTCCGGATACTTCTCGCTTAACTCTCCCCAGACCTGATCAAGAGTCGTCCCCTCCGAAACAATTCTAAGCCGTCCGAAATTACTCTTGCGAAACTCTCCCATACTTCCATACATGTAATTTACTTCACTTTTCTGGGCTTCCGACAACGCAAGTTTTGTTTTACGGAAATACTCTCGTAAATCTTTGTACTCGTTATACAATGTCATATCTTTTGCTGTGCTTTTTTCAAGGACACCTCGTGCAATCTCAGAAGTAATCTTTAATGCCTCTTTATAATCCGCACCCTCTTCATTCATATAAGCATACAGTTTTGTCAGGTTATCCCGAAATGTTTCTGCATCAAAGGACGAATGATATTTTTTCAATATTTTTTTACATACTGCCTCTACACGTGCCGGTTCCGGAATGGTTTTCTTTCCCGGCTTAAATTCACTCTGAAGCATCTCCACAACTTTCTTTAATTGCTCATTTTCTTCTACCAGACTTTCCTCTGTTGTCATAGTTTCTGCCAATGAATGACGCAGTTTTTCTGCACGCTCTGATACATGAAGGGAATATTTTTCGCCTTCACCGGATATAATGTTCTTGACAATCTCTTTGTATCGTGCTAGATTGTTACTATAATCCTGATGAAGTAAGCCCCCATGGGATTGGCCCATGGGCCACACTGCTTCATCAGGATTTACTTTTATTATCCGGTTTTCTTTACGAGCACTTTCAACATAATTCTGTATTGATTTCTTCCCATACAAACTGAGCATAACATTAGCAATCGTATGTTCACCTTTAACACGTCCACTACCATTGGGTTTAATTGCTGCAATAACAACATTTCCCTGATTGTCCTTTACATTTGTTACCAAAATTACATCCGCATTATTTTCATTTGTATTTGATTTTATAATCATTGCTGGTGTTTCTAATTGCTTCTGTAGTTTTGTAAATAATCCTTTTCCCAAACCATGATAATTTGTTTTTGGTTTAAAACGATTTTCTTTTTTTGCCTCTTCTTGCGTTTTTATTGTCGAATACACATGTTGGTTCGTCATAAGCATTGGAAGATCATTCCAGCCTAGTTCCTTCAACGCTTTTGTTGTTTCTCCCAGATAAACATGCGTGTAATCTTTTGGTACGGTATCATTTAGCACATCATCTATCTGCTTATCTAGATCAACACTAATAGAGTAGCGAATGTCCTTGTTTTCCTTTGTTGGTTTTTCATTTGTCATTTTACTATCTTTGTTCTTGACATTCCCCACAATGTTGGTTAGAATTTCTTCAAGAGATGGATTGTTGCTAGGGTTGCTTATAACTTTGTTATAGGTCCTAGTCTTGAACAACAATTCATCTCTTTTTATGGTTGCTACTTCATGCATATAAAATCTTTGCTTCGCATTTTCCCTACGCAATACAACAGCCATTATATATTTGCCACATATTTTTTCCTGACTTCCAACAATTTCTATTGGTGCCGCAATTACAACTCTCGCATGACCTTTTCCTTTATAGTTACTGCTATAATTCACTATTTTCCCGTTCTTAATAATATCAGGAATTGCTTTAAAGGAAATTGCCTTCGCACGACCAATCCCATGTGATATATCATCTTTTACTCCTTTGCGGCTTAACTCAACATCCCCTAACATTTCATTATAAACATTATTGCCGATATCATCGAAAAATTCTGCAACTTGGTCAACAAGTTTTATTTTCCCCTTTGAAAATTCCGTTTCTTTCACATTACTCACCGTCGGCATATTTGCAACATCTTTTAGGTTCGTTTTAATATCATCTTGTATTGTATCCGGAATTACCTTGACCGAATACTTCCCTCTTTTCTCTTTTTCTTCACCCTTATTATTACTATCCAATTTCTTGTAGTTCTCCCCCGCTTTATCCACGGCATCCATGAACATCTGCTGAATCTTTTCCTTCTGTTCCACGTTGAGTTCTGCTGCCAGTCTGGCCGCTTTTGTCATAGGAGTATCATCAATATATTTTTTTATCTTTTCAAATACATGCTTTACCAAATCTGCGATTTTCTGAAATACATTTTTCTTTGCATTCACATCCAGCTTCGCATCTTTCATTACCCAGTCAATAAAGTTTTTTGCCCCGGCTTCATCATAAAACACACCACTGACAGCATCGTTGATTAACTCTCCTGCAGCATCCTCATAACTTTTTTCACCTTCCACCTGCTCATAGGCTCTTTGATAAGATTCAATTAAGGCGTGGATATCCTCTGCTCCATGTTTCTCTACCAGGTAATTAAGCATCACTCCCATTAATTTCTGATACTCTTTTTCCGACATTACCGATGCAAATTCCAAAGATTCATGTATCACTACACCAAATTTATTTTCTGCATCTTCCGCAAATGCCATCTGTCCTCTATCCATATTCAATAAACCATTTACCGTATCTGCATCTTTATCTGTGAGGGTATTTAAATCCAATACATCCAATCCGGTTTTCTTTGCCAATTCTTTTTTCACGCGAACAAAGCTATCCTTATCCTCCGAAGCATAGCGGTAATCTTCATATTCACCTTTTCCTTTTTTTTGCGCCGGTGCAACTTTGTTTTCTGCCTCTGCTGCCTTTGCGTTTTCTCCATGTACCTTTCCTAATTCATACACAAGACGCATTGCTCCCTTGTCACTCATTATACGAAATGACTTAGACGCCTGCATCATTTTATCAAAACTGATACTTCCCAATCTTCCCATACGATATGCCATACGGAAATTATTTGCATAAACACCGGCATTATCCTTACCATTGTAATAATCCACAAGTGCCGTTGCCGCAGCCGCATTATCCATCTTTGATGCAATGTTAAACAAATTCTGTGTACCTTCATCCTGAAAAGACAAGTCTGCAAGATTTACTACCTCACCATCCGTAGTCTCTACTGTAGCCGATTCTTTCCCAATTTCCCGAAATCCTTTTACCTTTACTTGTTCGTCAGATGCCGTAAATGCCGCATTCTCTGTCTTTCTAAAATTAGCATTCGTAACATTTTCTGACGGTGCATCATTCTGCTTTGTCTTTTCCGGCTGTAGTTCTTGTACCTCAACCGGTCGCTGATTCCGTTCCATTCCCTCGTCAAGATTCACACGATCGAATGTAGTATCTATATTAGCAGTAGCATCTTCCTCCTGCTTCGACACAGACTCCTTCTGCATCATCTCGCTTTTCTGATTCAGAGATACTGTCCTTTTCATTGCATTTGAAACAGAGGCATCCATAATGTCATACAATGCCTGCCGCTCGGATTCGAATTTTGCATATTTACTCTTTTTAGCTAACTCCTGTGCTTTCTCGCGTGCCATCTGGTCGATTTCTACTCCCAGACTATCCGGCACACCACGAATGGCATCTTCATACGCCCTTGCAAGTTCTCCGCTCGTTCTTGCTTCTGTAAAATTATTTTCAGCATTTTCCATGATGTCTACTGAAATTTTACCGTATTTTTCCGTATCATCTTTTGCCTTCTCGTAAGTGTCCATACCTCTTTTTGCAGCATATGCAAGTAAATCTGTGCCTTCATTTCCCTCTGTAATCGATGTCCCATTCTTTTTCACTAATGACTCATACTGTGCTTTCGAATACACATTTGCATAGGTACCAAAAAGACCACCTGAAAAAGCCCCTGCTGCCGTGTCCTCTGCTACTTGTATCAAGAAGTCTTTCCGTGCATTTTTCTTTGCCTCATCCTTTGACATTCCCTGCTGGATATAATTTTTAACATTTTCATTATACTCACTTTTACTTCCATTAACTGCACGGTCGACAAATGCATTTGCAAAGTCCGAAGCAAGTTCTTCTGATCCTTCTACCGCCCCCTGTTTTACAAGATTCTTTGCAAAATCGCGAAACTGTTTTGGATTTGTTGTTTTTAACGCCTCAAAACTATCCAGTGAAAACTTTTCGCTTGCCCACTCTGCCAAACCGGCTCCCAATCCGGTAATCAAAGACTGTCCGGCACTTCCTGTTCTCTCATAGGTGTCCATGTACGATTGATTTGCCGCATTTGCTCCCATCAACGCACTAGCTGCCCCACCTGCTAGCTTGGTTCCCTTAACCCCTTTCGTCACAAGAATATCCGCAGCAGAATCAACCGTGGACATTCCAGCATTGTAAACAAATTTACCGATATCATTATCGATGCCTTCTGACACGGTCTGTCTTACATTATTCGTATAAGAACTGTATGGATGGCTGGCATGATTAATGGGATAAGACTTATCCGATGACAGGTTTTTAACCGCATGATTTACATCCTCTGCAAGTTCCAACGGTGAAAGCAAGTTTGACCCCACACTTAACGCACTAGATACTACCGGATGTTCGTCTGCTATTTTTCTTGTCCCTTCATCCCATGCCTCCTGTTCTTTATTATCTGTGTTAATGTTCTCGCTGTCGATAATGTAATCTACATCAATTCCTTTTTCCTTTAATTCCTTCAACTTAGGAAATTTCTCATATGCTTGTGACAAATAATCCGGATTACTGCTTACTTCCAGCTTGTCCTGTATCGTCGGAACTAAATGATTTTTATCTGCACTGTATTTTCTTTTCTCTACCCACACATAATCTGCTGCCTTTTTTACTAACTGCTTATCGGTATCCCCCAACTTATCGTATTCATGCTCCAGCTCTACACGTGGTTGATTACTCTCCAGTTCTTTCATATACTCAACATTATCCTGGTACTTATTCCACAAACTGGTGTATTCCTTGTAATCTTCCCACGATACACCTTTTTTTCCTAACTTTTCCTCAAAATCTTTTGGCTGAACTTTTTCCCATTCTCCCGAAAATCCCCGTTTAAACAAACCACTATCTGCGATTCTGGACTTAAACAAGTCTTTATTTTCCTTTACATTTGCAAGCGCAGTTTGAATTTCATCATAGTTCATTTGTGATGGATTTCTGTATGTATTACCAGATGAAGTCCGAAATAACTGGTTTGTCTTTTCCGCATTATTATTGCGAACATTACTTCCATTTGTACTCTGCTGTTCTCTCTGCTTTCTTCTCTGCTGTTCCTGTTTTTCCCTTTGTTCCCGTCTCGGAATTTCCGACAGCATATTATTTTCTGCCTTTGCTGCATTGCGAATCAGCGTATTGGTTCTCTTATACTTTTCGCTGTTCTTTTGCGTTCTTTCTTTAATTTCTACTGCTTTCTCTGCCAATCGGCGATAGCGGGATTCTGACTGATTCGTATAGTCGGTATCCGAATACTTTTTATCCTCACCATAATAAGAATCAGCCTTTGCTCTGGTCTCACTTGCTATTTTTTGTCCCTGCATATCTCTTTCATACAACTTGTCCTGACTCTCAAAATAATTTGATATAATACTCCCGGAACCGGATGCATGATTATTCTGTTTCTTTTTCTTATTTGCCATAATATATATTCTCCTTACTTTTTCTTTTTGCTTTTCTTTGAGGACTGTTTCTTTTTGTTTTTATTCACCTGTTTTTCCAAATAGTCATTGTAAGAGCCTACTGTCTGTAACTCCCTGCTGCTAGGCAGATTTCGCATAAAATCAACATAGGATAATGTAGTCTTCGCATCTGCTCCGGCCGCCACTGCACTGTCATAGGTTGGATATTTGCTTAACCCTCTCGTAGTAGTTCCATCAGAGGTTATATATGTCGGTAAATCTTTTGCTGTATATCCCAATAAAACACTCCATACATAATTGCTTTGATCAGCAGATAACACGCCACTCTTTTCCATATTGTTCAAATATTCTGCGATACCCTGCGTGTCATTGTTCTTAGCCAATTCCTTAACCTTCGACTTAATATCCGTTGGAATCTTAATCCCACCGGTTGAAGATGCCCCTTTGCCCGACGCACTTCGTTTACTAGCGGATGCAGCAGCGGCCTTAGCTTTTTTTGATAACTGGTAATCCTTATTCTGCCAGTAATTGGATGCGTTCTGCTGCTGTCTCCACTGGCTGTTGCCATTTTGCTGTTCATACTTCCACTGCTGATTAGATACATTCGCAGTATAGTTGTTAAAATCGTTATTATATGCCGCATCATATCGATTCGCATAATAGTTTCTGTCATCCTGCCAATCGCCAACCTTGTCCCGATACTTCGCATAATCACTTTCGTCAAGTCCCTGATACATGGACAAGTCGGATCTCTGATTATCCAAATCCGTCTGATAACGGTTGTACGCTGCCTCGTACAAACTAGGAATTATATTATTCAAGGCTGACATGTTTTCCTGATACGCAAGGTTGCCGGCCGTAGCCGCATAAGAGTTTCCATATCCTCCGGACAACGCGGCCGCCTGCGCCGTTGCATTCTGCATCCCTAACTGTGCCTGCCTCTGATACTGGTCCTTATAATTCTGATACAAAGCATCCTTTGTATAGTCATAGGAAAAACCTTTGCGATTTGCAATCGCATCCGCCAATCCGGTTATCTGTGTTCCATACTTACTGGTATAAGCTGCCGGCCTTGCCTTCTCCGTCTTTTGCAACGTACTCTTTGCGGCGTTTACTGCTTTCGATGGCGTATAAGACTTTATTGTCGGTGTCTTCACAGTTGTTGCTTTGGTGATTGTTATTTTACTGCTACTGCTCTTCTTTTTCGCCATAATCCTCATCCTCCTCTTCTATGATGGGTTCCTCTACCACCGGTTCCGAACCCCATATTGCAAACACGGCATTTACCACATTTTCTGTCTGCTCCTTCAACAATTCTTCTCTTCCGGATACGGAATTGAGATAGGTTCGTCTATGATTCTCTCCAACCTGAGATTTCACTTCTCCATCAATTAGTACCTTTCTTGTTAAGATGCTCACACTCTCTGTCGACAACATATCTACCGTTTTTTCTTCGTTAATTTCCATTTCAATTCCTCCTCGTTAAGCCTTTCTATACCAACCGTATACATACCAATCGCTATATGTTTTTCCGGACGCGTATGCCCCATTCTGGACATAATATGAACCACTGCCGCTAATTAGATTAAATGGTGAATTAGTTCCATTGCCACTCGACACAATTCCAATCGGATAGACATTTGATGGACGACTATGGTCAGGTTCATATGGCAGTCCGCTTATATGATGACAAGCATAACTACTTGTTGTTAATATCATTGCCTCTATAAATACAATGTCTCCCAGTCTATAATAATTTCCCGTAGCCGCTGCAATTGACGTTTTAATCTCATTACTTGCTGTATTAAACAGTCTAGGAGTCCATGTTCCTTTTTCGTATTTTGCTGTGTATTTTGTATAATTACTTGAATCCAGCAGCGTCTTCCATGTGTCCCAAGTTCCACTTGACATGGCTCTATGCTGCAATATTCCATTATTAAGCATGGCCAGTTGTGAATCCCAACCACTCGTATTATCCCAATTCATTTGCAGTATCTTTGCATCACCCCCGGGCTTTCCCGTTGTCATCTTAGAACTGGCAACAAATGCTTCTACTGCTCCCATCCTATCGGATGTACTCGATTTATCTGCAGATGCCGGACGCGTTGCAATATAATTAAGCAATGTGCTTATTCCTGCCGGCCCCATTGGTCCTTGCGCCCCAGTATCTCCTTTTGGTCCCTGAACACCTTGAATCCCTTGTGGTCCAGTTTCTCCCTGTGGTCCTTGTGGCCCTTCCGGTCCCGTTGCTCCGGTGTCTCCTTTGGGTCCTTGTGGTCCCGTTGCTCCGGTATCTCCTTTAAGGCCTTGTGGTCCCTGTGCTCCGGTGTCCCCCTTCGCACCAGTATCACCCTTTTCCCCTTGTTCTCCCTGCGGTCCCGTTGCTCCAGTATCTCCTTTAGGTCCTTGCGCCCCGGTATCTCCTTTCTCTCCTTTAAGACCTTGCGGCCCCTTAAAATTTCCAATCAAAAATTTTGCCATTGTATCACTTCCTATCTATTCATCCGGTAATATTAAATAAATGTCTCCAGTAGAATCTATTTCAAATTGAGGCGGTGTCTCATCATCTGTAGTAACCGCATATAGGTTTCCGTCAGCGTCTCCCATCAGATAAAAGAATCCATTAATTGGATTGATTACACCACTGTCACCTCTCTCGCCTTTATCTCCTTTATCTCCTTTTGGACCTCGAATTCCTTGTGGACCTTCTGGTCCGATTTCACCAGTTGCACCTCTCGGTCCTTGTAAACCTTGTGGTCCGGTTTCTCCGGGTACCCCCTGCAATCCTTGTACCCCGGTTTCTCCAGTATCTCCTTTGTCTCCTTTTACTCCCTGTTCCCCTTTTGGACCAGGCAGCCCTTGTGTCCCCTGTGGTCCACGCACTCCCTGAATTCCCTTTTCACCTTGCACACCTTGAATTCCTTGTGGACCTTCTGGTCCAATTTTTCCTTCCGGTCCAGTCAGCCCCTGCACACCCTGCGGTCCGCAATCACCCTTCTCTCCCTTTTCTCCTTGCACACCGTCTTTTCCTACATCGCCTTTCTCTCCCTTTTCTCCATCTGCGCCTTTGTCACCTTTGTCACCTTTGTCACCCTTCTCTCCCTTATCACCCTTCTCTCCTTTTTCTCCCCGTAACCCGCCGCTCTCTAACTGTTGCTTTAACTTGTCTGCAATCTCTTTAGCTTCTTTTGCTGTCTTTGCAGTTTCCTGTATTTGACTAAATGTTTTCTCTGTCTCCGATGTCATATTATCGGTCTCTATATTGTTCAATACATAACTTAGATTTTCTATCAAACGAATGATCCAGGAATTTAATTTCTGAATGTTTTTTTCGTCAATTCCATCCAGTTGTATTGGATCAAACTGTAACGTAGCCATTAGTATCCCCCCTGTTCTAAAACTTTAGAAATGCTATAAATTCTTGCATCTCCCTTACCTCTTAACCGTATCCTCATATGGTCGCATCGAATCGGGAATATCGGCACCTCAAAACTTCGCATCGTTACAAAAGAAGGTGTGTCTCTACGACTCTCTTCATATTTAGACTCCATATGTGCAGCCTCCTCCCATACTCCACAAGAATCATACATTACATCTACATCTAATTCTGAATCTAACGGCAAAGACAACCTCAAACATATTTTTGATATATACTTGTTATTGGGATAGCTTATCCCTATCAAGCCGGTTTCCGCACTCCACTCAAGTATTGTTTCCAGTCCTTCCTCTGTCGTGTAATCCCTTGATGTAATCTCCATTACTTTTCTATCATTCATATAAAGCAAAGACCCATCCAGGTTTACGAATTTATCCATACTGCATAAAGATTTCTCATCCTCTTTGTGCCACATTCCTTTGCTCGAATCATACACAAGTGTCTCGTAACGAGTCGTGCGTATATTTTTCCCGTGCATATAGTATTTTGCCCCCAGTGCACCTGCCCTTACCTTTTCGTAGCGTTCTCCACCTAATGCTGCACTAATTGATACCGGAGTACTTCCGTCATACGCACACACATCCTCGCGTGATTTGTAATACAATATTTCATTCACAAGTACCAGACTTTCCGAACATCCCTTTTGCACACCACGGCATCGCTGCGTATTAATCTGATAATTTGCCGGATAAGAACCGTATACCTTATGAATGCAATCCTCTTTGAAAAACAAAACTTGTCCGCCGTATGCTGTACATCCGGTAAATTCTCCATCACTGCCGACCGTTGCCGCATATGAATCTGCCGCAGTACCCAGATAAGAATACCAATTTGTCATATCTCCCTGCTTACAGCAGTAAATTTCATGTTTCTCCGAAGAACACCCCCATATACGGTTATCACTTTCACACACATAATCCATATCCGGAACACTACGCTTCAATGTAATTACCCCAGTTTGTGTTGTATTATTGGTAAGCAGAGCCGTTACAATGATGAAATCATCCTTTTTATCCCAGATTGCCATATCCTGATTAAACGTATCAGAAATGCTTCCCGTCACACCCTCAATCTTCACTACGTCATATTTTTCAAACGGCTTTCCTATGCCGGGGTTTGATATTTTAGTATAGCTTGTAGCCACTGCCGTCCACTGGTTTTCAGATTCACTCCACAACTTCAATGCATTTGGTGTTGTCCCCGTATCCATCCAGTAAATGGCACCATTAGAGCATGTAGTTATCTTTGTCCAGGTAGTCGTATACTTTTTAATCACATGCGGTGTCGATGATGTATCCAGCCACAAATCGTCTGCCTTCGGTGATTGAGGTGCCACTGTTCCAATAGACGGTGCCTTTGTAATAGGGGTAATATCTGCCCCATCCAGCGTACACATGGAAAATGTTACCGTTCCTGCCGTTGCCTTTGATGCCTCCATATCTTTAAGCGTCTTGTCATTTGTATTAAATATCTTTTTGTCCGGCCAAATAGCCACATACGCCCCCATACCACACATTACTTTGGGATTTTTCGCAAGCTGACCAATAATCTGCCAATCGTTCATTTCTTTGTCTGTATATAATAAGTTGCCATCCTCCACAAGCAAAATTCCGTTTTTCGCATACATTCCATAGATTTCTCCGGTACGAAACAACATTTTCCTCTTTCTTCTGGGTGCCAGTGCCGGGTAATAATCGGATGTCATGTTCTTCTCCATATAAAATTCATTTTCCCCACAATTCATGGTATGGTTGTACCCGCCAAAAGCAGATATCATATCCCTTGTTGTTTCCATTTCTGTAGCTGGTGTTATTGTCAAGGTTACACCCCCGTTCTTTTTGGCTGCATTGGCATATGATTCCGAATATACCAGTTCTTAAAATCCTGATACCCATTACTGAATACCGCAATCTGGTTATTGTACATTCCCATATCACGGTTATAAAAATCGATTTGAGCCATCAAATAATCAACGTACACTTTCGCGTAGGTATCCGGTATTAATAGGTCTTCATTCATATGTTCTTCATCATATCCATCAAATACAACGTCCACATTTTCTTCATACCTGCTAATTACCTCATCATAAACTTGTCCATCAAGCATCGATAACCATTCAATTTTTTCCATGTCCGAAAATCGGTTTGGTCTTAACCGGTCTGCTTTTTCAATTGCTTCCTGCACTCTCAACTTTCTCACCTCAACCTAAAAAAAGCGGGGAAGGTCACTGCTTCCCCGCAACTTTCCTCTTATCAGGGGAATTAATTGCTTTCATTTTTGGCTACTAACTCAGAAATCTTTGTTTCTGTCTCCTCGTCTGCTTTTTCAGAATTACGCAATACCTCAGCCACATAATATGGCACCTCAACTTCCACTCCGCGCTGAATGCGGAATGTAGTTCCATTTACAACTACGGTAACGTCTTCCGAATATTTATCCTTGTCTTTAAACAATTTAATCTTAACCAAACGCGTAATATCGTCCTTTTTTGCTGTTGCCATGATTCTTCCTCCTTTTTCAAATGGGTTCCCCTCGAAAAGAGAACCCATCCTCTTAGTTTGCTGTTACTGTGCCGGCTTTAAAACCACACGACTCAATACGAATCATGTACTGTTCCACCAGACGCTCTGCCGTCTTAATAGCTTTCCAGCCAACCGTTGAACGCTGATTCAACGGGTCTTCTCCCGAACCCAGCTGTTTGACAATATGCTGTAATCCGCCACCTTCTACTTCAGTTACACCGTAGGCGTGTGCTGCAATTACCATTGTGCAGTAAACCGCCAAACCTTCCGGACAGGTTTCGTCTTTCAGAATTTTGGCTTCTGAATTTTCTACGAAACGAATATTTCCAATGCGTCCGATTTCACCCTTCCACATCTTATCCGGTGTCGTGTACTTATTCCATTCCTCAAATCCCTTTGATGTTTTCACATCATAAGCAGCGTTCGGATGAATAACACATACAAAGGCATCCTCTATTGTTTCCGCGTTTACACTTCCAAGATAGGCTGCTGCCTGCAAAAAGATATCTACATTCAATTTGCAGGTTCCATCCAATGTCTTTCTTGTAAGGACCTCTGTGCCGTCCGATTTAGGTGCATACATTACATTGGTGCCACCGCTAATTACATCACGCGTAATGGTATCTAATGTACGTCCAGCCTGCGAACCACTTAACTTTGTAGCCTGCACCACATTGTTATCAATTGCTGTGAGTTCCAGCACATCCGTAAGAGTGATATAATCACCGTACTGCTGTACCTCGGATTTAACCGTGGTCACCTTCATCTTACTACCATCCGGTGTCACGCCTTCCTGCAAAGGTTTCGTGTTCTTCGGTAACGAATCATACTTTCTAAATTCGATTACCTTACCACCGTTTTTCGGAATTGGATATTTATCACCAAACTGGTCAAACACCAATTTTGGCTCTGCCATCGTAATCAGAGATTTTTCATAAAACTCTTTCATCTCGGCAGTCATTCCCGAGTCGCCTGTTGTATTTGGATTTAAATTCCCTGCAAACATCTGTAAAGACATTCGTTTTTCCAATTTTCTTGCTTTGTTCATTTTACTTACCTCCATTCTGCACATCGGTCAGAATGTAATTTTCTCACCGCGTGCGGCTCTTTTTGATAACTCATCGATATCTTTTGCTGTCAACTTGCTTATGTCAATTTTCTGCTCTACGGGCTTTGAAGAAGTATTTGTTCCATTCTCAGCCGGACGCAAGCCTTTCGCGCGAATACCATCCGTCACGCGCTCCGCTGTTTTAGCTGATGCCATCTGCATAGCTCCTCGCATGATTTCATCGTGATGCGCAACTTCGTACGCCGTTCTTACATCAATGCCATTCTGCAGCAACTGTAGGAAGTCTTTATTCTCAACCTCCTCATCAAAGCTAAAATTCGGATAAATTTCCTTTAATGCGTCTGCCTCTGACATCCACTTGCTATACGTTTCATCTGCCTGACGAATTCTCTGCGTTTCCTCAGCCGCTCGTCTGAATTCTTCATTCTGTTTTTCCAAACGATAGAATTCACGATACTGTTCCGTGGACATTCCCTTTGCCATGGCACGCTCTTCGAACATGGAATCATCCTCTTCCAATGCCCTTAACATGTCATCCGCATCTGCGGTCTTGTCCAATCCATAGCGCTGTGCCACAAAATCAAGGACTTTCTGCGATGATGATAACCGCTCTTCCATTTCCTTGGTCTGCTTAAATCTGTCGTTAATCACCTTCTGAACACTCTGGTTATATTCATCTTTGAACTCCCCTTTAATCATGTTCTTCCACTTGGTTCCTCTGTCCTCTGTACTTTCCTCACCGGTGTCTGTCTGTACCTGGACAGTCTGCTGGTCGTTCTGACCCTCTAAGCCAGTCTCAACTTCTGCGCCTCCTGCTTCTCCTGTGCCCTCTGCAAACAACTGCAAATAAATTTTGTTTTTCATAGGTTTCATTCCTCCATCGTCTTTCCGAAGTGTCGCTATCATCGTCTTTCCGAAGTGTCGTTTCCATCGTCTTTCCGAAGTGCCAGTGGTTTTCACATCACTACCATATCACGGTTTAAATTTCGTTTACCCCCAACTCCCATGGTTTTTGAAATTAAAATTTTTATGTACTCCGGATACTGTTCCTCCAGAGCAAGCAAAGCATCTACAACCATACCAAACACAATGTTCGCTCGTAACTTACTTCTGTACGCCGTGTGAATCATAGCAAGTCCACTCTTGACTTCTACCTGCTGCCCCGGATACATTTCTTCATGATTTTCAATTTCGTTTGCCAGCATACCAACAATTACGGATACTGCAGCACATACAATATCCTTTCCATGTTCCGCGTATCCTGCATGTCCCACTACATTCAATTCAAATTTTTCTTTTGACCACTCAATTTGTATACTTAACATACTAATACTCCTATACACTCGCCATACTGCTTGCCTGCTCTTTTGCTCCATCCAAACGCTCACTCTTTGTCATGGCTCCACCTAAGGAATCATTTTTCATTGTCTGTTTAGAATCCTGCCCCGGAGGATTTGGGTCACCACCATTTACGACCTCCTGACCCTGCATTCCAGTCATCTGCATCAATTGCTGTACCTGCTGCTGCAGTGCCATCAACTGCTGGTACATGGTTCCATTATCCTGTATTTTCATAATAATTTTTTCTTTGCCCTCAAACTCCATCATATCAAGGCATGCCAACGATGCATCCGCATTGCCGGGAGCGAAAAAGCCTTTATCATAAAACTGGAGAGCGAGTTCGTTCTGCGCCATTCGTGAGTAAGTTGATTTCTTGGCCGCCGATACAGTAACGTCAAAGATAGGCAGTCTCTCTCCTACTTCAACGCCCATCTCTTCTCCACCTTCCTGCGGAATCATGCCACCATTATCAAAGGTCGCAAATTGCTGTTCTCCTTTTTCGCCCAGTATGCGAAATTTACGTGGTTCATCATAAAACTGACGTATCAGTTCAATAACCATGTAACATTCTTCCATATATGCCCGATAGGTTCCTCGAATCATATCACGCGACAACTTACTTCCTGCCTCCTGCAAGGCGGCAATTGCCGTAGCAGCAGTAACACCACTTTGTGTACTTCCCTGCGAGAAGTCACGGTTACCTGATGTTTCTTTCAATTCGTTTATCTTTTCCTCTTTTACGTTGATACACTGTGTTGGCGGAACTACTGATTGCATTGGTTGAATATCATCCGGATTTCCGGTGTAGTGTACAACTTCCTTAGTCCAGTCGTTAAATTCATCCTCATTGATTCCTCCCGTGTCTTTTGAAAGGTATCTGGCTTTGCTTGCCTTGATAGCAGAATCCAATATTACCTGGTCTAATTTGTCAATATAAAGCTGTGGGTCTTTCATGATATCTATGTAACCAAATCCCACTGGTGTCCCCTCTTCCGGGAACATAACATCAAACACATACGGATACATCCCATGGTCATAATATCCTCTTTCTACATACTCCGGGTCATTTTCGGATGCATACAGAATCTTGTCATTTACGAATTTGCAGTAATGCAGTATATCCTTTGTTCCATTGTCTTTTTTGTAGTACCAATCTACAACATACGATTTCTCCGAAGTGTCGACATTTTCCGCGTTGATATATTTAGTTAGTACGATGTCACTTCCCGTCAAATCAATATCCGGATAACGCTGTTTTAAAATTTCGTTATCCATCAATTCCACATGGAAAAGGTTTGCAGATTCCTGAATCTTGTTAATACCCGGTTCCCAAAACAAATTCAGTATATCTATTTTGGCAATGTTAATATCACCAACGCCATTATTCTTACGCGAATCCCACACAATCTTCTTTACACTTGCTCCCTGCTTCAACTTGTACCATGCACAATCGTTATATGTTTCTTCATACCGGTTATATTCAAGCACTACCGGCAATATAGACGTCAGTGTTCTTGCCGTTTGTTCATCCGATGATTCACGTGCCAACACAGTAGGTTCCGGGAAGTTGTCCATCATATCCGCATGCTTGTTATTAATCGAGTTGTGTAGCCATGCGGATACCGGCTCTGTCATCCCCTTAGACTTTTTCTTCTCCTCGGATTCAATAATTCGCCAATGTCGTAATTTCCACCATTCTTCATTGGCTCTAATTTTTCGGTCAAGCAAGTCTTTTCCCTCTTTGTATTTCTTTAGCGTTTCAACAGCTTTTCTCACATCGTCCTCGGTTAAATTTGTGAGTTTCTCTTTCTCATACTGTTTTCTCTCCTCTTGTGTATTTGGTTCCCCGGCACTCCCATCTAATTCCATCTGCGGTGTCGATTTTTCGACACTTTCATGGGTTTCTGAAATAGGTTCCTCCTGCTGCCCTTGTTTCTCTTTTCTTGGTTCTTCTACATCCTGCTTTTTCTTTTGATAGGCAAATAACTGTAATTTCATTCTTGTCCTCCTAAATCATATAAAATTCAAATCTCTTGGCATCTTCACTTTGCTGCTTACATCTCTGATTCAATGGATCATCACCAATATGGTCACGTTCTAGCACATTTTTACGCGGTGATATCGGATTATCCATGAGCACATAACGACACTCGTCATAAATATGGTCTTCCTGGGTTGTATCAATATCCTCAACATCACTTTCACTGTACACTAATGCAGGTATGGTCCGGATAAAATGCTTGCATGTGTTAAACACTTGAAACATCGTATCTCCCTCTTCGTCAAATGCCATCCGGTAATGATATTGCATCTTTCCGGCAAGTCTTGCATTATCGCCCGGACTAAAGAGAATGTTGTTTGGGTGTTTCTCCATCATTTCTGCAATGGATTCACCACGTGAGCAATCCCATATGGACGGGTCTGCGATACCTATTATCTTTCTGCCTTTGAGGTTTGGGTCCTCATTTTCAATTTCCCTAATGTGTTTTGCCTGCTGGGTTGGGTCTAACTCCAGTCCCACATTGGGTTCACCGGTGCACCCATAATACTCGCGGATTCGATAAATCTTTCCGTTTTCATCTGCCGCATACCATCCAACGCTAAAAGGTTTGGCGAACCCATAATCATATCCACGCCATATACGCCAATAGGATGGTATTCTGAACGGCTCTATAACGTGAGTCCACTTTCTGTCCTTATAGTGTTCCGGGTCATTTCTCCACTCTTTGAATACCTGACCGGAAAAGCTATCCCATGAGCCGTATAACAACGCCTTACGCTCTGCCTCCGGCAACATGGCAAGATTGTCCAGATAATAGGGGTCGTTTTCCAGCAATTTCTTGTTATCAAATACCGATGATGGGATAAAGATTCTCTTTCGTTTCACCTGAATCTTTTTTCCGTCCGGATCAAGAATTGTCCGTTCTTCCGTGATTGGCGTTTCCGGCGGTGCCGCTGTAATAAACCGGTCTTTCACCCATGCATGGCCAACACCGCCCGGATTGGCAGTTGCTCTCATGTACACACGTGTTCCTGGTCCACTTGGACGATTACGTGAGAACATATAGGAGTACTCTTCCCACGTAAAATGTGTTAATTCATCAAAGCCAATGAAATCATACGCAAGTCCCTGATAATTCAAGCGGTCTTTTGTGTGCTGCATGGTACCAAAAAAGATTTTCGCCCCAGATGGAAATGTCCACTTCTTATCCGTGACATTGTATTTTGCCTGCGGCACCACCGCTTTATACAATTCGTTGGAACGCAATATCAACTCTTGAAGTTGAGGATATGTCTTACGAAAGATGATACCTTTATAGTTTGGCACCTTAATCTGTCGCATTGCTTCACACAACATAGCATCTGACTTTCCACCTCCTGCTGCCCCGCCATACAGACATTCGTACTCCGGACGACTCATAAATGCACTCTGGCGTGGCTGTGGCGACCAAACAATTTTACTCATCCTCTGCCTCCTTAACCGGAGTAAGTATCATTACACCTACACCATCCTCTTCGGTCTCAATCTTATTCTCAACCTTTTCACGCCACTTGTCCGGTTTACGGTTTTTCAGCCAAAACACTTGTGCTCCCAGTTCCGGCGGATAATAAACTTCCTGGTCTACCATCACTACCTCTTCGCGCTCACACTTACGTTTTCCGTTTTCATAATCCACTTTTTTCACCTTAAACGGCTTTTTCTCAATCCTAGTAAAACCAACCGCTTTTTTGAACAATTCATTCTCTACTTGTGCGTCTGAAACTTCCCTCCCTTTTTTTAGGCGTTCAGAAAGTTCAGAATGTTCTTGCATGTATTTGTATAATGTTGTTTTGCTAATCCCCAGTTTTTCGGCTATTTGCGACATTACAAGACCGTCTCTTGTCCATCCCTCAATCAATTCCAAATAGGGTTCAACTTTTACGCTATATTGACTTTTTGCCATATCTGATACCCCCTTTTGGTCAGAATAACAAAATCTTTGCTATCTTTCCCCCCTAGTTCCCATACAAAAAGGCACCTGCCATTGACAGATGCCTCTCTCTTCCATTATTTTATTTTGTAAAATCCACTAATGTACCACGAAGCTGGGGTTGTTCCAGCTTTATAATCGTTATTATACAGCTCATTTTCTGTACCACTTTCACTTATTTTGTTTAACGAAGATACCTTAAAATTCTCCCCATTTATTACTGCTACCGGACATAACATGGTTGGTCTATCTGAATTCGGTGCAAATGGCAGTCCGCCTATTTTATAACAAGCATAATTACTTGATGTTATTATCATTCCCTCAATCCACACATAATCACCATGCCGGATATAAGAACCATATTGAGCTAATACTGTATTGGTTGGTGCAACTGTACTAGGTGTAACATATAGAACCGGCGTCCACGTTCCCCTCTGTTCTAATTCTTCCAATGCCGTTATACGACGATTAGTAGATAAGTCGCTCTCTATGTATTCCATATGCACTACTTCAACTACGTCTTCCGCATTGCTCTCACATATCAATACAGGCATTCCTTTTCCTGATTCAACTCTTAATATAACATCATTCTCCGCATTATCCACCGGATACAACCGCTCTACGGATACACCATAATCTTCGTTGACATCTTTCTGCACATGCCATACATAAACTTTCTGATTTGTCGTTGCATATATGGCATATTGTACTCCTTGATACGGATAACTGCTATCAATAAATGGTGCTAATGAGCTTGAACGGGTATCTCCTTTTTCTTGAATTTTGAAATAGCTGCTTTCTAAAACTTTTTCCACGCGCATGGTGCCGGCAAACTGCAATACCACTTGATTTTTCCATGTACTGCTTTGTCCTTCAAAAGCCCCCACTTTTGTATCTACCCAGCCTTGTCCGTCATAATACTGGAACAGTCCATCATGTATACGCAATCCATGTGCCCCGTCACCGGAATGTGTTTCATGCAAACAATGCTCATGCATGGTGTCATTTACAATTTCTTTGTAGTTTTCAACTGCTGCCTCGTATTCATTCACCTTAGCCACCATCTCTTTCAATGTATCCTGCATTTTCTGATAAATCGAAAGATAATCCGAACCGCCTTGGTACCTTACGGATTCCTCAACACGAACCACGCAAATATCTGTTGTTATCCTGTCTGTCTTAGCTCCCGCATAGCATCCAACAGTAAAATATTCCTGCATCATCACTTTGTATGGCACTTCACATTTGCCATCTTCAATCAGAACCGGATAATTTTTTCCATTTGCCGTAAATACCGCTATTTGAATCAATCCATCCCATTCTGTTGGCAGGGAAAACTTTGCCTGCACATACTCTCTCGTATTTCCAACTAAATCCGAAATTGCTTCTGTGCATTCAATATGCTGACCAGTTACTTCAAAACTTATCGTTCTCATCTTCTCAACTCCTTTTTCTTTTAAGCATATCAATCATTCCTTCTGATTTCTCCCCTAGTTCCCATAACTTTCATCCAGCATCTTACCATGCTTGCACCTTTCACAATTTTTATAGCAATGCTTTTCTTGAAAATCGAATTTATCCTGCTCCGTCCGGAATCGTGTGCCGCATATAGTATGTTCTTCTAATCCCTCACACGTTATCATCTTTTCACTTTCCCGGATATAGTACGCGCACTCTGTCCGGTATATTCCCGGACCATAGTATCCTGCCATTCACTCACTCCTGTCCTGCTGCCCTTATTCTGTTTTATCTCCCTCCTGCAAAAGCAAGAGGGAGACTTCTTTTACCATTTACCTTGAAATGTTCTTTCCAATATTGTTTTCTGTTCCATCAAATCTTCGTCCTTATCCCAGCCTCTTGGAAATAATCCGATTAACGATGTATTGTTTCGCCATAATAGTATTTTTCCAGACTCCTCTATCCTATATGGTCCTTCAACCTCCATGTCATCTGATGTTTTCGCACTTTCATCTATCATGTTGTACAATCCTTCATTGATTGGTGTCAATTCAGAGCCATTTGTTAGAAGTCTGCTAATTACCCCAAACTTCGGTTCCTCAATAAGAAGATTCGTTTCTTCCAGATATTCGTCCGGTTCTTTTTCGGCTAAAAGAATCTTCATCTCGTCTGGTACCAACTGCTGCCGTGATTCATTTTTATGTATTCGAACATATTCATCCCGTGGCAAATCTCCAATAAGTTCAACAAGAGCCGCTTTTTCAGCATTGGGGAAAAATTGTTCTTGAACGGCCACAAACCAATAGCCCCCAACAATGTAATACACTTTTGCTTTTTCACTGTGTCCGACACTCAAATTGTCATTTTTATAGGCTTCCTTTAAAAGTTTCTTAAATATACTCGTTTTGATAAACATAATTCATAACCTCCTTTATTCATCGATATAGGTTGCCGCCATGTCGGCAAGATGCAAATATACAGCCAATTTTGACCGTTCGTATGCCGCGTTTATATCCCGGCTTCCACCTCTGACGGCATCGTCGAATGCTCCCATATGCCACCGGATGGCAAGGATTTCTTCATCGGTCAAATTCATAAAACGCTGAATGAGGAAAATAGATTTTTCGCCATGCCCTGCTGGGAAAGATTCCGTGTTGTGTACATACGTTCTTTTTGTCTGTTTTTCTCCAGCCTTATGCATCGTCATCGGAAAAGATTTGGTATTGTATTCGTATGCTATTTTCTCCTTTTCAAGCTGTGGCTTATACAAATCCACTTTACATACATCGTGCAGCAATCCAACAATAGCAATTGTTTCTTTTGTATATCCTTGAAGCACCTCTTTTTTCATTAAACGATTCATAACATTTACAGTGTGCTCCGCCAAGCCCCCTTCATAACTTCCATGATATTTTGTGCTCGCAGGTGCCTCTAAGAACCCTTTATCAACAAGATAACCTAAGAGCTTGTCCGCTCCTCTTCTTTTGATATGTTTTTTGTATAATTTTACAAATTCATTTTTCATGTCATTCCTCACTTTCTACTAATTCCAAATTATCAATTGTATTCCCAATTATTTTAGCATCCATATAACTCATTTCTGTTTCAATCCATAAAAGAATGTCTTTATTTGCTTCGCACTCTGTTACTTGAACTAATTGCCAACCCCAGTTATATTCGCCAGTTGGATTTCCAAATTCAACAACTGCTTTCCATTTACACCCGTTTATTTCGTCTTTTAAGAAAAGAATGTCATTTTCATAAATCAGATTCCCATTATCATCTTTTAAACCGGTGCATTGGCAGATGGTGGATGGTTCTACTTCAATCATATCGGGAACATCATTTGTCATTCCCCATAGAATGTATCTTTTCTCCCAAATACCATATAAATACCCTTGCACCCACTCCCCATTGTCAACACGCTTTGCCTTAAATAAATATCTATCTTCCATTTTCATCCTCCAATCTCATACCACAATAAGGACAATATTTTATACCATGAAGCACATTTCCAAATTGTATATACCATCCTTTTTTATCATCCGAATACTGATATTTCACAGCACTAGCAAACTTACAGTTTTTTAGATGTTTACAATTATGCTCTTTCATAAATTCTAAATTGTTGCTCATAATTACTCCTTTCTCGGCTTTTCACTTTTCTTCCTCGCTTTCATAACTTGCCTGATATGAACATTTTTTACACATAGGAATCAATTCATCTCTATTATCATCATACATATAACCTAAACACTTCAAACCATCATCCGGCGCTTTATCATAACCTTTTAAAATACATTCAGGTGGCTTTTCGCACCGTTCAAATTCAATTACCCATACACACGGGTTTGCATCCCATCCGTAACGGTCAAGGTCTGATTTCTTGATGGTGGAATTCCACAAAAAAGCAAATTCAGAAACATAATCATAACCACAGTCTAAGTTATATTTGTCAATAAATATTCCCTCTGATATAGCCTGTTCCTCTGTAATATCCTGCAAATGCTCCGCTCTAACTTCCGTTACCTTTAGCCAAATCCGAGCAGCTTCTTTCGGCATGTGGATGGACGGGTGCCATGTACAAAAGAAATTATTATTGTCAGCCTTGTAATAATATTTTTCTTTTTCATCCCCATAAGAACCCTTGCACCATGTCTCACGAACATACAGAATGTCTCCCGGTTGGTATGGTGGAATATAAGGGCAGAGCCTTTCAGTCCCCCGAGGTTTTGTGATATAACCATTTGGGTGTACCTCAAATGGCTGTTTTAATACTCTTCTTGTACAAGTCTTTCTTCCTTCCAAAATGGCTCTCACCATTTCTGTATTAAATAGAATTGGTCTAATCTTCATAATTATTCCTCGCTTTCTTTCAAATCTTCGACTTCTTCCTCTGTTGCTTCTCCGTCAATCGTTTCGGTGCGATATTTCCAACCGGCTTGATAACCATACATTGTGAATTTCTTGCCACAATTATCACAAGTGTATGTGTTGGTATCTTCGGTATAGCAATCAACACAATCATCGCCTATGTATGTATCTTCGTAAGACGGCTCATATTCTTCGCCACAATAAGGACAAATGATATTCTCGTCATCTTCATAATTCCAATAACTACTGCTCATTTTTTTCTCCTTTCAAACGCACCAGTTTCCCAGTGCGGAATTTGTTAATATTTAATATCAAATCCACCCTTTTTATTTACCCAGTCGATAGCTTCTGCGTATGTAATACCATTATTCTTTAGTACATAAAGCAAATTATGAAATTTAGGATGTGTATTTTTTAATAATTCAAATCTACCTTTTCCTTGCTTTTCTAAATGGCATCCAAAACCACACAAAACACAGCCTGTTCTTTGACATTTTGTTGTTCGCAATAATGCTCTATTGTCGTTGAATATCCCATAATCAAAAAATGATATTTGGTTTTCGCATTGTTTCATAGCGGTATAATCAACAACTACTTCTCCGTAAACAGAACATATAGGTAACTTATTTTTTACTATATACCAAAGTACATCCTGCTCCGTCCAAAATGACATTGGATTACTTTTTGGGTTTTTGCTTTCAAACGAATTGCATCCATGTTTTATCCAATTGCTTTTCCTTAGGTTGCTTTCGCATGCCATAGTTGCAATAATAGGTTTTCTCCCAGTTTGCAATTCATATGTATGAGCAGGATTTTTTTTCATTACCCGACAACACTTATTAGATACATCAAAAGGTGCATTTAACATAAATAAATATCTTGACTTATCATACATAGGGCCAAAGTCATCACATTTTAAACCGAATAGCTGTTTTACTCTGACGGGTGCTCTCAATATCTCACTGGGGATATTCCCCGTTCTTAAGTTTTGATAAGCTATATTTTCTTTGTCTTTTCTTCTATCTATTCCAATCAAATCGGCTATTCGATAGGCAAACGGAATAATACCTTTCCCATCTTTCTTTTCTTCTGTAAGTATTGAAATGTATCTTCTACTATCAGAAATGCATTCCGATGTTTCTTTTGAAAATAATGGAAATCCATACTTGCTACATACTTCTGCAAATGAAATTTTCGGTTTCAAAATTTCAAGATTGTCAAATGTCATAGCAAATTGTTTTAATTCTGGATATTGTGTCGGAACATCCACAAATACAAGCGGGATATTCCTATATCCGCAAACCACTCTGACTATGTGTGCCAAAACAGTGCTATCCTTTCCACCGCTAAAACTTACATAAACACCATCTTCACCAAACTGATTTACCCAATCATCTATTCTCCTTTTTGTCATTTGTACTTTATCGTCCAATGACAAGGATTGCATCTGGTAAAGGTCTGTAATTGTATGTCTATTTGCCATGTAATACTGCTTCCTTTCTCTATGTCTCCTCCATTTCTTCAATCCTCCCAAAACAATTCAATAAGTTGCACTTTTTTTTACCGAGGTGGTTGCGCGGACATATTAAACATGAGTTTTAACAATAGGAGGCGAAAAGCCATGAAACAAACATTTATAAAATGGCTTAAGAAATTGGAAGATTTTTATTTTTTGCATATACGAAAATATGTAAAAAATCCAACTATTGAATGCATTACATATTTTTTATACGCATTAGCTACTACAAATCCATTTGTTGATATCCAAATTCAATGGGTTTTAACTTTAGTTATTAATCTTCCGTAATTTCTTTATTAGGTTACACGGTAACGAACAAAATTCGTTATCGTGTAACCTTTTACTTTACCACTCCGGTTCCACATCAGGTGCCTTTGGCATATAGCCATCCTCAATCTCAATTTTTCGCAATGCATATCGCATGCTGATTTCCTTATCATCCCATGCATACGCATAGCCGTCTGGAGCAAATGTACTCTTACATTTTCGATTACAGCGGTCTATAATCGTTTGATAACTCATGTAATTCTTTCTTGCCGCTTCCCGCGCTGACGAGTACACTTCTACCACTTCACCATTACAATCTATTTTTGCAACTGGTTGTCGGCGGCTCTTTGCCCCCGTGCGTTTTCCCAGTTCACGTTTGCTTATGTATGAAATATTCTGTATATGGTTTTCATATTGACATCCGTTTTTGTGGTATGCCACATGTCCCGGCGGCGGAACTCCTAGAAATGTTTTCGCAATCAACTGCATCACAATTTCTTCTCTGCTCTTTCCATCCCTGGTTAATTTAACAATCATCCTTTGGCTTCCACTCATATGCTTGTGATATGGTCTTAGCAATCGTGTTTTTCCTGATGGATACACCCGCCGGATATTTCCCTCTGTATCCGCTTGATACTTTCCATCATAACCGGGAATGTCCTTCCATGATTCTTTCATGTGCCGCTTTCCTCCTCATAAAACTCGTGACTTCCGTCAACCACCTTTTCTTCCTCCTCATCCTCAAACGACCAGCCATACAACCGAAGTACCTTATAGCCATCCATTAGAGCTTGACCGTTTTCTTTTTTATAGGTTCCGTCATATTTAATCAACTCAGTTCCATCCATCGCTGCATTGAGCAGCACTAACATCTGATGGAGTATGGTCAATTTAGTCACTTTTTCGGATACTTCCTTTTTTTCCTCCTCTGTGCATTCATAAAGCGGTTTCCCGGCAAAGAAGCAGCTAAGCCGTGACGGATAAAGACACGACTGATTCAACACAAGTGCGCTCCACAATGCATCCTTCACCTTTTCCTCATCTTTTACCGGAGCAATTCTTCCCTCAACAATATCAGTCACAAAGAGCCTGCGGCGTTCATCTAACTTTTTCAGAACGTCTTTCATGTATTTCTTATTTTCTTTTTTCTCTTTCTCCTTCTGTTCTGCCGGTGTCAGTTTTTTCTTGACTGCCTTTTTCTTCCTAACAATCCTAACTTCATAGCCGACATCGTAATAATAAAGTTTTTCATCCTTCTTATTTTTTAACCGGATACTCTCCGGCATCTCGTCATTTATTCGGAAACTCTTTACCTTCTCCCATTTATTTCCGTATTGTTCCCTTGCATACTGTTTAGGAGCCTCAACCACGCCCAGTTCTTTCAGCATTTTAACTATGGCATCCGTTTTCTTCTGTCTCTCTTTTTCTCGTATGTATGACCGAACTTTGGCAACTAAATTGCGATTGTCCGTGGCTTCACGGAGAATCTTATTCCGTTCTTCCACATCCTTAATACGTTCCAGTTCGTAAAGGTCTTTCAGGGACAGTTGAAAATTCTTATCCTGCTCTTTATTTTTCAGCTCGTCCTGATCCAGTTTAGCAATGTTCAGCCGATGTTTAATTGTCGTTTTGCTAAAACCAGTCTTATCCGCAATCGTGTCTTCTGTCTCGCCCAAATCAAGCATCATCTGAAATCCCTGCGCCTGCTCCCACACTGTCAGGTCTTCACGCTGCATATTTTCTTCCAGCATAATGGAAACCTGCTCTTTTTTGGATATCTTGCTAACAATCTTGCAAGGAACCGTCTCTATACCTGCCAGTTTGGCTGCTGCCAATCGCCTATGTCCGATTATTACATGAAAATCACTGGATAAAGATTCTGTATCAGCGTCCGGCTGTTCCTCCGGTTCTTCTGTCAAAGCTGGCAGAGGAATTACGGTCAAATTCTGCATAACGCCCTGCTTCTTGATTGATTCTGCAAGTTCCGTTACATCCCCGACATCTTTTCTCGGATTATCCGGATGCGGGTAAATGTTAGCTATGTTTATCATTACAATTTCTTTTCTGTTCTGCATTGTCTCATCCTTTCCACTAATTACTTTTTTCCAACATTCCTTGTGCAATTTCTGCATACGTGAAGGATTCACGTACACTTCCCACTTTGCACAGTGCATGATTTCTATATAGCTTTAAGATTCTGACCGGCACTCTTTTTTCCCGTCCATCTTCTCTTTCTCCCAAAGGCGCCGGCTTATACACATACACCACATCACCTTCCGTTAAATTCATACGTTGTGGTTGCAAATCGCGTTGAAAAAGCACTCCTTCTTTTTGTTTGCGTTCCTTGTGATTTGTCTTCACTTAATCATCTCCTATCCATCGAATCAAATCTTTTAATAACTCAATAACTGCCCTTTTTATATCTTCTTTCATTCATGCTCTCCTTTATCCTCCCGGCTTATAACCGGGAGGTTTTAACATGGCTTGCTTGTCCGTGATATTTAACAAACCAGAGGTGTCATATATAGTTTTTTCCGAAAATCCTCATGAAATCATCATGGGACCCACATTCAGATTCAAATATCTTCTGCCCTGCTGCCTTGATTGCCATATCAACCGTTTTATTTTTATGAACGGCATCCTTTCCGTTTCTGTGGCAACGCTCTCCACAAATATGAATTTTAAGTCCATACTTTTCCGAGAACTTTCGATTTGCTCCACCAAACACGTGATGTTCTTCCAAGCCACATGGATCCGCTATCCGATTTCTTCCACACAAGTAACATGTGTCCCAATCCATTTGCATAATTGACTTTGCCATCTTTATTCCTCCTTATCGGTCCTCCATTACTGTATACTGTCTTTCTCTCATTCTCTGATGCAAATACTCCGTATACTCATGTTTTGAACACCGTTCTACTTTGACTTGTTCCATCTCTTTTGATTTTTTATAAAATGTTGACCAAAGTTCACTGTATGCGTTTCCATCAGCACTTCCTTTTTTTGCCATATGTTCGGCATACGCATTGTCCAAATGAATTACTACCTGTGCGGACGTGTTCATACACTGTATGGCATCCACTACTGCCCTTGCACTCAATTTTTGGTATGAAATATCATTCCATCCTGCCATATGAGCTTTCGCATATTTTTTTCCATTTATTTCCGTAACAAGAACAATTCCATAAACTCCATGTCCTCTCGTTACTCTCCCGGTAAACTGGGATGTTATATAAATATCTACTCTCATGATGGCGACCCCCTCCTTCCATCATTCTTAACCAGAATATATCGTAGGAAGTTCCAGCCGGTCAGTTCTGATATACCCGAACACACTGTTCGCTTATCTAGCCAATAACCTTTTCTTGTACCCGGCTCCTCCCGAAAATATCCTCTGTTTTTTACTATTTTCTTTTTTGTCTCCGGTCGAAAAAGATTTTTGCTTCTTGTCCAGGCTCGACCTTTCCCTCCAAGTTCTCTGAAGCGAATGGTATATTTGGCAAAATACTCTGCCAATTTCGAATACTGCCCCGTATCATCTAATGGTCGTATATCAATACGTCCATGTTTCCACGCTTGCCGAATCCACTCTACCGGCACCTGATTCATCACCATATGATGATGCAGTGCACCACGAACTCCAACTTCCGTTACCACTATGTATTTGCATATCTCTTTTTCTTTTTTCATACGCCGACGCAAACGGTCAAGAAATATCTTTCTGTCCCTCTTCGCCTCTTCCACCGTCTCTGCTCGTTTATCTCTTTCATAAGTCAGCGTTATGTGATAATCACCAGGCACGAAATTGGCATTCATTAGAATTGTTAATTCCGTAATGGCTTTTCTTAAATTTATTTTTTTCTGTGATTCCCTGGTGTCCTTCATCTTTTCCGACCGGGTAGCACCAGGTGGATGTATATGTGAAGAGTAACTCCTCTCGTACAAAACAGTTCGTCCTGCTCTTGTCACTTTCTCTATGTATGGCATAAACAATCTTCCTTTACGCTAGAAATAATACCCTTATCGAGTTAGAAAAAACGGCTTCCTTGTCCGTTTTTCTTGCTTTTCAAAGCCATACATGATATACTAAATAGTGTGTTTTAGTTGTATCTGTACAACTTTGAGCGGTCATTTATTTGGCCGTTCTTTTTTTACTTGCCGGTTCACATGATATTAGGTCCCGTCCACATTCAGAGCACTGTTTTTGATAAGTGCAGCTCCAATAACACTTACCACAAGAACAGGAACATATATAAAGCGAATCCGTCCGCTTCGTCACACCGTCGGTGTAATATTCTTTCCACATCCTGCTACCTCCAGCATTTTTTCCAAATGCTCCGTTACTTCCTTTACCTTGTCTTCACAAGCCTCGTCACCGCACCACATTGCTTCGATAAAGCCATCGCCTTTTTCTGCCAGAACCTGCTGGATCTCGTCCATGCTCTTGCAGACATATGTCCGGTTCTTCCGGTTTTCCAGTGCCTTTTCGTACATGCCATCATGAACTGCCTGCAACCGTTCCTGAACAGTTTCTACCAGCTGTGACAGTGGGCAGAATGTCTTTTCCCGATTGTGACGGGTCACCAATACGCACTGATCCTGTTCAATATCCTTCGGGCCAATTTCCAGACGAACCGGAACACCCTTCATTTCATACTGTGCAAATTTCCATCCCGGAGAATTGTCGGTATCGTCTACCTTGACCCGAATGCCAGCTGCTTTCAGCTGTGCTTCCAGTGCCTTTGCCTTGTCCAGAACGCCTTCCTTATGCATTGCAACCGGAACAATGATGACCTGAATCGGAGCAACTGCCGGCGGCAATACCAGACCGTTGTTATCGCCGTGTGTCATGATAATCGCACCAATCAAACGAGTCGTAACACCCCAGCTGGTCTGATGCGGATACTGCAAGGTGTTATTCTTATCGGTAAACTGAATATTGAATGCCTTTGCAAAGCCATCGCCAAAGTAATGCGATGTACCAGCCTGCAACGCCTTTCCATCATGCATCAATGCTTCAATGGCATAGGTTGCAACTGCTCCGGCAAACTTGTCGCTCTCCGTCTTTCTGCCCTTAACAACTGGCATTGCCAGCGACTTTTCACAGAAATCTGCATATACGTTCAGCATCTGTTCTGTTTCTGCAAGTGCCTCTTCTGCGGTTGCATGAATCGTATGTCCTTCCTGCCACAGGAATTCTCTCGAACGCAGGAACGGACGAGTAGTCTTTTCCCAACGAACCACGCTGACCCACTGGTTATACAGTTTCGGCAGATCCCGATAGCTATGCACGATCTCTGCATAGTGGTCGCAGAACAGGGTTTCTGAAGTCGGACGAACACAAAGCCGTTCTTCCAGCTTTTCCGAACCGCCGTGTGTAACCCATGCAACTTCCGGTGCAAAGCCCTCTACATGGTCTTTTTCCTTTTGCAGCAGGCTTTCCGGAATGAACATCGGCATGCAAACGTTTTCATGTCCGGTTTCCTTGAACGTTTCGTCTAAAATATGCTGCATCTGTTCCCAGATGGCATAGCCATACGGGCGGATAACCATACAGCCCTTTACGCTGGTGTAAGAACTCAGTTCTGCCTTCTTGACAATGTCGGTATACCACTGTGCAAAATCTTCATCCATCGAAGTAATGGCATCGACCATTTTCTGATTATTTTTCGCCATAATTGGAATGCTCCTTTTGTATTCTGAAAAAAATTTACTATTAGTATAGCATAAAACAACAGGAATTGCAAGCGTTTGACTTGATTTTCAAGCGGACAATCTGTTTCCGCTCCATTTTTCAAAAAGTCCGTGATACGAATACAGTCGTATTCCACAAATAAACATTTTTTTTTTACAAAATTTCATACGTTTTTACGGTTGATTTTTTCTCGAAAATCGAATATACTGGAATATGACGTTGTTTTTGCACGTATTTTGTAATTTGAACGAATAAGGAGGGTCGATTTTACAGGGAATTGTGCTGTAAAATCAAAATACCATGATGAAAGTTGTAAAGTTTGGCGGCAGCAGTCTGGCAGATGCCGGACAGATTCAGAAAGCAGCCGCTATTATAAAGGCAGAAGCAGACAGAAGATATGTTGTTCCGTCTGCACCGGGCAAGCGGTTCAAGGATGACATCAAAGTAACCGATATGCTGTATCAGTGCTATGCACTCGCTGAAAAAGGCGAAGCATTTGCAACCCAGCTTGCTGCGATTAAAGACCGTTATGTCAGCATCCTGAACGGGCTTTCTATGCCGGAAACCCTGCTGGATGAAGAATTTGTCACCATCGGCGAAAACTTCCGGAAGCGGTTCGGCAGCGACTATGCAGCCAGCCGGGGCGAATACCTGAACGGCAAGCTGATTGCGGCTTATCTGGGCTTTGCATTTGTCGATGCAGCAGAAGTCATCTTCTTCCAGGAAAACGGCACACTGAATCGGGAAAAGACCGCTGTAGCAATGCGGGAACGGCTGACCGGTCTGGATTATGCTGTTGTTCCGGGCTTCTATGGCTGCGGTGCTGACGGCTATGTCAAGACCTTCTCCAGAGGCGGCAGCGATGTCACTGGTTCAATCGTTGCTGGAGCAATGAAGGCAGACCTGTATGAAAACTGGACAGACGTTTCCGGTTTCCTCGTTGCTGACCCGAGAATCGTAGAAAATCCGGTCGGCATCCGCACCATCACCTATACCGAACTGCGGGAACTCTCTTACATGGGTGCATCTGTACTCCACGAAGAAGCCATCTTCCCAGTTCGTTCCGCTGGTATTCCGATCAACATCCGCAACACCAACCGCCCGTCTGACCCCGGCACGTTCATCGTCCCCTCGCTCCCGTCCAACGCGCACAAGCCCAATGACCCATCTGCTCCGGGTACGATGATTGTTCCGGAATGCAATGCAGATGATTGCAGCACCTATACCATTACTGGTATCGCTGGCAAGAAGCACTTCAGCATCATCAACATCCACAAGGATAAGATGAACAGCGAAGTTGGTTTCTGCCGGGACGTTCTGGATGTTCTCGCCAGCCACAATATTTCCATCGAACACATGCCATCCAGCATTGATGCGATGACGGTCATTCTCGAAACTGCTCAGCTCGAAGGCAAGCGGGAACAGATCATGACCGAACTGCGGAAGCGGGTCAATCCGGATACCCTCGAAATCGAGGACGGCATTGCACTGATGGCAGTTGTTGGCCACGGTATGTACCGGACAAGAGGTGTCGCTGCAAGAATCTTTGCCGCTCTGGCACACGCAAGAGTCAATGTCAAGATGATCGACCAAGGCTCAAGCGAATTGAACATCATTGTCGGTGTCACTGAAGAAGACTTCGAACAGGCAATTCGTTGCGTTTATGATATGTTCGTAAAGTCCGCTTCTGAATGATTTTTTGAACGATTCCGCACACCCATGGGCATTTCCTCGGAAATAAATCAAAAACAAACGAAAAAACGCTTGATTTTTCCTGTGGAGTGTGCTATAATAGCAATATCGCAGCAGCAAAGACCGGAACCCTTTCCGGTCTTTCGTTTATGTTAGGGGCTTTTTCCGGCTCCGCCGTTGCAAATAGAAAGGAGCAATCACATGAAACTGAAGGCATTCGGGGCGACCGAACAGCGAATTTACAATGCAGTGAAACCCATTGCAGATGAATTCGGCTTTCAAATCTGGGATGTGCGGTTTGAAAAGGAAGGTGCTTATTGGTATCTCCGGATTTTTATTGACCAAGAATCTGGCATTACCATCGAGGACTGTGAAAAAATGACCGAACCCGTGAACAAATTGCTGGACGAACAAGACCCGATTTCTCAAAATTATATCCTGGAAGTCGGCTCTGCCGGTCTGGAACGGGAATTTAACCGCACCTGGCATTTTACCGATGGCATCGGCACGGAAGTGCGTGCCCGCACCATCCGCCCCATTGACGGAGAACGGGAATTTATCGGTACGCTGCAATCCTGCAAGGATGACATGCTGACACTGGAAACCGAAACCGGCAGCATCAGCCTGCCGCTTGCAGCACTTACGTTTGTAAAACGATACGAAGCATTTGAATTTTAAAAATGGAGGCACATAAAATGGACAATGCTTTTTTTGAAGCACTGAATTCGCTGGGCAGCGAAAATGGTCTGGACACCGATACCCTCATCGAAAAGGTAAAATCTGCAATGCTGAAGGCAGCCCGCAAGGCTTATCCGGACAGCGAAGACCGCATTACCGTTGAAATCGATCCGACTACCAAGACCTTTGAAATGTATCTGCGACAGGATGTCATCGACGATGAACCGATTGACGAAAACGAAATCAACATCGCAGAAGCCCGTAACATCGACCCATCCATTAAAGTTGGCGACCACATCCAGAAGCGGCTGGACATCAACCGGTTCGGCAGAGCCGCTGCTCTCTCCGCAAAACAGTCCATCAAGGGCGACCTGCGGGACATCAA
>ERZ859923.221-NODE-221-length-41992-cov-23.318049_pt1 | contig 41992 bp, 28 predicted proteins | sample MGYA00510116_ERZ859923 | MGnify/ENA primary metagenome ERZ859923 (study PRJEB30046, sample SAMN00715168) | human gut metagenome | study: EMG produced TPA metagenomics assembly of the A metagenome-wide association study of gut microbiota in type 2... | reverse complement strand
TCTGTGGGCATCTGTGAAATCTGTGGGAGAATATCATACGCCAGAAACTTCTGTGGGCATCTGTGAAATCTGTGGGAGAATATCATACGCCAGAAACTTCTGTGAGCATCTGTGAAATCCGTGGGAGGATATCTTGCGCCAGAAACTTCTGTGAATTCCGTGAATTCCGTGGAAGGACTTCAGAGGGTGGCGTGGGTATGGCAGGATGCCATACCCTCCTACGAAAGCTCCCACAGATTGCACGGATGTGCAGATTTACACAGAACCTTCTTGCTGAGAAGAGGCTCCCACGGATTTCACAGATTTACACAGAGACTTTTAGTAAAAAGGTTCTGTGTGCTCTGCGCATTCTGTGGGAGTTTTTATATACTAACTTAGAGTGTGAAATCTGTGGGAAACAACCAGCGCACCAACCAAACAATAAGCACACCCATCAGGGGGTGCAGCGATCTCCGCTGCACCGACCAAGCCATCAATACAAACCAAATGGGGTGCAGCGATCTCCGCTGCACCAACCAAGCCATCAATACAAACCAAAGGGGGTGCAGCGGTCTCCGCTGCACCAACCAAACAACCTATATAAAACAACGAAAGCGGAGGCATTAACCTTCGCTTTAGTTTTATTTTCACCATCCGCACCGACCGACACAGACATCCGCACCGACCGACGCAGACATCCGCACCGACCGACGCAGACATCCGCAACGACCGACGCGGGCATCCGTATCGACCGACGCAGACATCCGTATCGACCGACGCAGATGCTCGTAACGACCGACGCGACATCAGAAGACGTAACCTACACCTGCCGAAAAATAGTAATTCGCCTGATCAAAATCGGTAACCCAGCTTATTCCAACATTAGCAGAGATATGCTTCTTCACACGGAATATAGCACCCAAATCAAATGCCATTGCATCGCTATTCGATACATCGCGATTATATTCCTTATCTACTCCATTAAGCTTAGCATATCCAGCACCAGCATAAGCATGCATAAACGAAAATACACGCTTCGTGGCACCAATCGTCACAGTAGGCACGGCTGGTTCCGAAACATCAGAACTATTGAGGAACCACAATAACTTAGTATAACCACCCCAGTTCTTACCGAGGAAACCGCCCATAAGACCTAAAGAATAAGTGGTATTTGGCAGCATATCATATTCATCAAACGTTCTATCCAACGTTACAACTCCAGCAACAACATTCAAAAACCAATCCATTTCATACTTTGGCGACAGGCGGAACACCATATCCCCATCCTGCACCTTCAACGTCTTTTTGCGCATACCTGCATATCTTGCCGTTGCGGTATTCAGCCAACGCGACACCTCAAGACTGAATGTTCCGTCCGCATCAACCGTTGTGCTCTCCGCACCGTTAGTAGCCTCAACCGTTGCACCGGGCAGCGGATTGCCATTCTTATCAACAACCGCACCCTTAATGATGCGTGTACTCTGTGCCATTGCTGCCGTCGAAGCCAATACGAGGGCAAGCATTAAGAAAATCTTTCTCATAGTTGTTTTTAATTAGTTATTTAAATCATTTAGTACTCCAATTAAATATCTACCTCATAGCGTCGACAAACACGAAGCTAACCTTGATGCGACGATACTCACCACCCTTGCCGTCGGCAACGACTATATTATAACGTGGCTCAACCTGCATAGCAGAGAGCGATGTCATGTTCGCTTTGAGGTAAGCGCCAACTGCCTGCGCACGCATAAAGGCGAGCTGCTCGTTGGTGCGTATGCCGCTTGCCTTGGTGACGGTGATATTGCTGAGGTTGGCATCAAGCCAATAGGGTTCTTTTGTGAACTCGCCATAGCGTCCATCGTAAGCAATGGTGCCAACAATAGGTATAGCGTCAGCCGAGCCAGTGATGCTTACCACCAACTTCTTTCCGGGCACTATATATTGTGCGAAATCTCCGCTGAACGCCTTTGTGATAATATCGAGCGTAGACTTCGCGGCATTCGACTCTTCTATGCGATACTTTCCAGGTGCGAAATCCTCACGCGCAGAGTACTGCGCCGAAACCGAATAGTCGAACTCCACGCAATAGTTGTTGATACGTTCGCCAGCAGCGTTGACATCCGACACGACACGAGTGTTTACATTAATATTGGTATGGTCGGAGATGAGCTGTTTGTTCTTTGCTTCTTCTACGACATCCTTCTTGATGCGCTGCAATACAATATCCTCACGATTAGCCTGCTGTATGAGTTCGAGCGACACGAAGTTGTCGTCGGTAGCGAGGAAGTCGAGCGACTGCTGTTCGAGATTGTCGAAGATGTACTCCTTACCCGTGGCTTTGTTGCGCACCTTAGCGAATATCACCTCGAAAGAGTCGTTCTTGGTGATGCCGTATTGCACATCGCAGAACTCTAAATTGCCGGCATCGGCGAAGTCGGGCAATTCGTTCTGTGGCACATCAATGTACACCGACTGCATATTGTCGAGCTTGAGCTCAAGGCTTTGGCTTACGGTGTTGTATCTGCCCAAGGAGACTGTAGTGTGCGAGATAATATCACCAGCCAAGCTCGTAGATATCTCGTTGGCAAAGACACGCTTCTGCCGTTTCTTTGTCTCTTCGTTCACACGTTCGTTATACTGCTCGTCGGTCTCGTCCGCTCCACGCTTGCACCACTCCATCATACGCGCATTCAGTTCGTCGCGCATTAGTCGGGTGTAGTTTGGCTTCAAGCCTTTCAGTATCTTATAACACAACGCCTTGTCTGTATTATACGAGAGATACACCTGATGCTTGGCATCGTTCACGAACTTCACTGTGGACACCTTGCCACGCGGTTCAACGATGGTGCCACGATCTGAGGGATCGTAAAGATTGCAGAACACAATGGTGTTGTCTCGACACGCCACGCACATATACTTGCCATCGGGATGAAACGAGAAAGAAGTAGCACCGTCAATATCTACAATCGTCGTTTCTAACTTAAAATCAAAAGTATTGTATATGCTTATAGTGTTGCCGGAGAGGATGCCGACAGAGGAGGCATCACTTGAGAACGCCACAGCCTTAACAGCGTATGTGGCAGGAATACGTGTGCGTATTGTCTTTTGTTCCTGATTGATAATCGCCACTTCGTTGTTACCAATCGCAGCCACGAAATAGCCGTTACTGCTTGACACCATGTCTGACGGTACAAAGCCGAGAGCCATTTCGCCCATAACCGTATAGCCCTGCGTATCATAATAGCGCACCAGACCGTCGGCATCAGCCACAAGCAAGAGTCTGCTGTCAGCAGAATAGCAGATAGCACGGGCGTTAAGTTCTTTATCGAATGTGTAAAGACGCTTACGCTGAACATTAATATCGTAAATATTCAACAACCATAAATCGTCGTTGCTACTCAGCAAGGCATACGATGCACCTGCAGGATTTACCTTCAGACTCACCACCTTACTTGAAGCCGTAGCAAGCTCAAAACCTTTTAGATTGTATGCCGTCTTTCCGTTACTATAATATGTAGAGAATAGATAGTTATCCATTTTCTGCGGAGTGACGGACTGACGATAGTTAAGGTTCTTACTCACCTCAACAACATTCTGCGCATGACTACTTGCGCATGTCAGCAAGGCTGCAAAAAGAATTGAAAAGTTGTATTTAGCCATATCGTTTAAGTGTTATGCTCCATTCGGAATTTACGGTTTTACAACAGCGACCACTATCTTCTCCACAAACATATCCTTATCACGACGTCTATTGCGCGACAACCACTTCTGGAACGAAGCATAGTCGGTGGAGGGTGGCAACTGTCGACAGTCGATGTCTGCCGTCTTATGGTCGTTGGCACGGGTGAACTGGTTGGGCGAGAAGATGATGTAGAACTGGTTGAAGTCGTGGTCCGACTCGCAACCTAACAACAGTTCTATCATACTGTCTTTCACAAACGGCTCAGCATCTGGCTCTGAAAAGAACGTGTACGTCGTGTCGGCTTTTATGAAGTAGGCACCGCCCGACTGTGCGGGGTACGGCAGCAGACGCTGCGTGGTCATGCTGTTGTTATGGTCGACAAGATACAAGGCGAGGTAGCCGTCAACCGGCGAACTAAAGTTGAAGTATAACTGGTCGCCGTCGTAAAACGTACTGTTGCGCATACGGTTGAGCTTGGGGTCGGTGCCGTTATACATGAACGTGTAGTGCACATCGGGCGGTGTCGACACTATCTCGCGTATCCTTCCCTTCAGCTTCACATCGTAAACAACCATTCCGCCCTCGCGACGTGCGGGCTGCCATATCGTGTCGCCGATGGTTTCAAGCCACTCGCCACGCACGTCCATCTCGCCATACGAGAAGAAGTCGTCCGAAGACGTGTTGCTGTTCTCGCGCATATAGTTGTGGCTCTCGCTGGTCACGATAGTGCCAAACTCGCGCGCAATAGCGTTGATTTGGGCATGGCGCACCGCCTCGTATTCTGCTTCTATGGGCGACATGTTCAGTGGAGCCTCATAGGTGGCAGTGGCTGTAACAACCGCGGTGCGTTGCGCATAGATGTAGCAACAACATAGCACAGAGAGCAACGATAACAACAAACGTTTCATAAATAAATACATTTTGATTTGTCTTTGAATAAGATAGGCGGCGCTTCGGCATAATATTCAAGCGAGCTTGATATTCTGCTCTCAACTTGCACTATCTTTGTGGTTACTTAACCAATGTCATCGTCTTCCAAGCGTCGCCCAGCGTGGCAGGGAACTGTATGCGTGGCGTTTGCACCTTGTTGTTCTTGTCGAGTGCCATGTTCGACACCTGCTGGGTTATCTTCTCCGAAAGGTCGAGGAAGTTGATGTTGCCGCGCGTCTCCTTAAGGTTCTTCAACAGAAAATAGGTGAAATAGCCATGATGCTGCTCGGCATATTGCATGGCGGTCTGGTCACCCGAGGCGGCACTGAACACGATTGTCTTCTTCTTTGTGGGTGCATCCTTTGGCTTCACGTACACATAACGCTCCTTGAAAAGCATGTCGCCTCTACCCGTTCCGCCACTGAAACAAGCGTCGAGGAAGACCACCGCACGTTTTATCGGCATAGCGTCGAGCTGGGCATACAGATTGCTGAGCTGATAGCAGAACTCAAAGTCGGTGCCCGAAGCGTCGCACGGCAGCAGATACGCCTCGTTGGTAGACACATCAGGTATGCCATGACCGGCATAATAGACCAGCACTTCGAGCTTATCGGGATTGAGATTTGCCTTCTTCGTGAGGTAGTTGATCTGTTCCTTCATCTGCGAGAACGTTGCATTCTTACGCACACGTATATTGTCCTCTGGCACGCCCAACACCTTGTTACAATAGTTGGCGAACGAAGTAGCATCGTTGATGGCGTAGTCTACATTAGAGAAGTTGTCGTACTCCTCGTTGCCAAACACCACGGCGTAGGTATTCGTATTGTTACGATTGCTTACTGGCACGTCTATGTCTATGTCCGACACAAACACGTCCTCCACCTCGGCAGTCTCCACGCGACTCACCTCGGTAGTCGGCTTGAAATAGGTCTCTAACACGGGCACGGCTCCTTTCTGCACCGTCGTGCTCTTCATGGCGGCGAGGGTGGAGTTGGCTTGCTGGAGTCTATTGTTGTCGCCAAGCATACTGTAGCAATAAGCACGCGCCTTGGCGATGTTGGCGGCATAGGGGTTAGCCTCAAGCAGGTCTTCCAGGATTGGTGCAGCCGCCACGAAATACTTGCGCGCAGCTAAACGGAGCTCATCGCCTGCGCCCTTTTTGCCTACTGCTGACGCTTTCTTCACAAGCACCACACCTGCATTATAATTGCAGAACGCCAAACCACATGCCACGTCTATGTCATTAGGATGCGTAGCGTAGAGGCGTGCATAAGCCTTCGCAGCATCCTCATACTTATGCTGACGCTGATACAGACGTGCCTGGTTGAGCCATAGGGTCTCATCATTAGGACGCACACGGAAGGCTTTGTCAAGAAAACGCTGAAGATTGGTGTCGTCCTTCATAATGCCTGCCGACTGCAAGCCTGTAGCTATCAGCGTCCAGTCGTCCGGATTCTCAGCCAAAGCCTTCTGGGCTATATACATGGCGTCGGTGTAATTCTTCAAAGAATAGCACGAAAAAGCAAGATTTACGAAGGCCTCCTTACGATGTTGTGTGTCTGACGTAGAGAGGTATGCACGGTAATAAGAAATAGCATCGCGATAGTTTTTCTGATTGAAAAGCTTCGTAGCAACAAAAATTGTTATCAGCGGATAGTTCTCGCGATTGGTGATGTTATCGTTTGAGAATGCATAAATGAGCGATAGGTCGACGTATGCCTGAGCAAACCTCACCGTCTCTGCTTGGTTGTTGCGCCCAGCATAGAAATAAACTGCATCCTCAAGACACGGGTAAAGGTTCAACAGCATCTTTTTGCAAGAGGCAAAATGCGACGATGTTGAGTCGATACTATTTATAAAGGTCTCACACTGTTTGTAAGCGGAATACAAGGCTTCGTACGATGCCACGCTCTCACCCTGCTGCTCACGCAAACGACGGAAATCGTCATACGCTGACGTTACCGATTGGTTGTCATTTAAAATCGGGGGGGTAATTTTGCGAATGTACTCTCGGCAAACAAGAGAAGTAATAGCATTACAAAGTATCTACTCATAGCTTAGTTCTATTAATTTGTTGTTTTGTCTGCAAATATAGCAATAAAATTTATAACCACCAACAAATCTACTATAAATAATGGTGTGTCCTTCAAAAACGCTTGAAGAACACACCGTCATATATATATTATCAAAGTCATGCTGCTGTTTCAGCATAGCTGCCCAATAGTATTGCTGACGCGCTCTGCCGAGGTGTACATCAGCGTGCCCTCGTCGGCATCCTTCGCGCCCATATACACGTCGGGGTTCATATACTCCATGCGGCTCTTCACCGGCACACGCGCCGAGAAGTGGAACTCGCAAACGCCCGTGGCATCGGCAATATGCTTGATGTTCGTCTCCGTAACACCGCAGCCAGCGAGGATAATGATGCGGTCGGCTGCCAATGCGTTCAGTTCTTTCAGCAGTGGCACACCTTCGAGTGCTGTGGGCTGCTGACCCGAGGTAAGGACGCGGTCAACGCCAAGCTCGATGAGCTGCGCGAGTGCACGACGTGGGTCGTTGCAGCGGTCGAAGGCGCGGTGAAACGTGACGGACATGCCCTGAGCAGCCTCCACCAGCAGTCGGTTGGCTTCCATATCGAGCGTTCCGTCGGCACACAGACAGCCTATCACCACACCATCGACACCCAACGCCTTACACATCTTTATATCCTCCACCATGCGCTCCACTTCGAGCGGAGTGTAGAGGAAATCGCCGCCACGCGGACGGATGATGACATGCAGGCGCGTAGTGGTGAGCACGCGACGCGCCACCTTTATCTCGCCATACGACGGCGTGGTGCCGCCCTCGGGGATGCCGGCACACAGTTCAACTCGGTCGGCACCGCCTTCCTGCGCTGCCAGACAGCTCTCTACGCCGTTGGCGCAGACTTCAAATCTATATTTCTCTTTCATAATTATCTAATAGGAGGGTTAGCTTGGTTGGCGCAGCATAGACTGCTGCACCCCCTTAGGAGGGTGCGTGGGGTGCTTAGGGCTGCGTGGGTATGGCAGGGATGCCATACCCTCCTAAGGATGCAAAAGTAATGCTAATGTTTCAATAAGCAAAGAGAAATACGGGAATTGTGCTACGTTGCCAAATATTATTGCTAACTTTGTGCATTATATTAACTGAAGTTGTTGTGGTGAGATGGTGAGATGTTGACATTAGCAATGCAAATCTCACAACTCACCATCTCAACACAACACCACCTCAACACCTCAACATCACAACATCACAACATCTATAACAAACAAATCATTATGAACAAATCTTTTATTCTCTCGGCAGTTCTCTGCCTCTCGTCGTTCTTCGCTTCGGCAGAAGAAGCCCCCACTCCACGCAAGCAACTTGCACCGAAACCGCCAATGGGCTGGATGACATGGAACCTCTTTCAGGGAAACATCAACGAGCAGCTCATACGCGAGACAGCCGACGCTATGGTCGAAGGCGGATTTCGCGATGCCGGCTACGATTATATCTTCATTGACGACCTCTGGCAGGGCGGACGCGACCGCCAGAACAACATCATCCCCGACCCTGAGAAGTTCCCGTCGGGCATAAAGGCACTCGCCGACTATGTTCACTCTAAGGGACTGAAGCTGGGCATCTACTCGGATGCGGCGCAACTCACTTGTGGCGGATGGACAGCAAGCTTGGGCTTCGAGGAGCAGGACGCACGCACCTTCGCCTCGTGGGGCATCGACTACCTGAAGTACGATTACTGCAACGCGCCTGAGGACAGCGCAACGGCACGCCAGCGCTACCGCACAATGGCTGATGCCCTGCAGAAGTCGGGTCGCGACATTGTGCTCGGCATCTGCGAATGGGGACAGCGCCAGTGTGAGGAGTGGTGCGAAGAAGTAGGCGGACAACTCTGGCGCACTTCGTACGACGTGCGCGACATGTGGAAAGACATCGTGAAGGAGGGAGGCATGGGCATCCTCGACATCGTGAATATCACGGCACCGCTCGCCAAGCACGCACGTCCGGGACAATGGCCCGACATGGATATGCTCGTGGTTGGTCTGCGCGGAACGGGCGGACCATCGAGCGACCTCGGCGGTGTGGGCTGCACTCAGACCGAATACCAAACACAGATGAGCATGTGGTGTATGCTCTCGTCGGTGCTCGCCATGACCAACGACCTGCGCAACGTGTCTGACGACGACCGCCGCATATTGCTCAACAAGGAAGTCATCGCCATCAATCAGGATGCTCTCGGCAAGGCTGCGGAGCGCATCGTGAACGAGCCGACGCAGCAGGTGTTCGTGAAACCGCTCGCCGACGGTTCGCACGCCGTGGCTATACTCAATCCGTCGGACGCAGCACAGCGCGTGAGCCTCAACTTCTCAACCGTCGGGCTCAACGGCAAGTACACCGTGCGCGACGTCTGGCAGCACCGCGACATAGCCCAGCGTGCCAACAAATGGAAGGGCACAGTGGCTGCGCACGAGACAAAGGTTTTTGTGTTACGCTAACTGAAAGCCAAGAAAACAAAAGCACACTAACCATAAGAAAACGGCAAAGTTACATAGCAGGGCTTTTGCTTGAAGAATGGCAAAAGCTGATAATGGGTCCTACAAATTAGTACTACGGTTTTGAGACTAATTTTTAGGACCCATCTACATCTTCTTTATCGCATAACAACCTTACGGTTGCCCTTAATATAAATTCCCTTACTTGGTCTAAAGACTCTTTCACCTTGCAGGTTGTACAAATACTCTGTTTGGATAATATCGTCGGCAACACGTCCGATAGATGTTGTATTTGTCAGGAAATCCTTGTCTGTAAATACAAGTTCACCTCCCTCATAACACTTCAATATACGTGAACATATTCTAAAAGTAGGTATAGGAATTCTCGGAGCCAATCCATTTTCATCGTCACAGCCTATTCCTTCTACCCAATAAAAAAAATCTCCTATTTTTAATCGTTTACGACGCACGCCATAAGCTTCCACATAATCTACGTCTGTAACCACCTCGCCTAAACGAGTGGCAACATCGCCTTTTTTCAAATTGAAGTCTAAAATTAAAAGTATATTTTCGCCCTCAAAATCAAAATCATATTTTCTGAAAACCTGTCCGTTTTCTTCATAAGCCACAGAATAAGAGATTTTTTGCTCATTTTTAGGTACCGAATCAGTGTATTCTTTTTTGAGCTTTTTAAATATTCTACCGTCCTCTACAGACTCTCCACACACAGTTATCTTGTATGGCCACTTTCCGTCTGCGCCATCAGGCGAACCTTCTATTTCCAACATACAAAGCCATTCTTTACCATCTGTAAGCATTGGCTTATATTCTTGAGCGTATGCTATACTAACAAAAGCCCAAAGTACAAATACTAAGATTTTTTTCATACGTATTTGTTTTTATGTCATTTGAAATTTGAACACCATATATCTATTATTTTGTTTCATTGAAATGGAACACGCCGTCTTCAGGCAGCGTGTACTCCGTCACTTCAAAGTCGAGCTCGGGAAGTGTTTCCTTCTCGGGCTTGAATGGTATTTTGGAGGTATGCACGCGCTCCACCCTCACGACGGCTACGCCTTGCGCAAGGATGCCGAGCTCCCGTGCAGCGCGGTAGGATAGGTCGATGATGCGTCCGCGTCCGTGCGGACCGCGGTCGGTGACACGCACGATGACTTGTTTGCCGTTGCGCTCGTTGGTGACGCGCAGCAGTGTGCCGAAGGGATAGGTGCGGTGGGCGCAGGTGAGACTGTCGTGATGCAGGCGCTCGCCGCTACTTGTGCGCGAGCCCGTGGCACGTTTAGAATAGAACGAAGCCTTGCCTGTCTGCGTTTGAGCGCAGACAAAGGCAAGGCTTATTGTTGCAAGAATTACTAATATTGTATTTCTTTTTTTCACTTATAATTCAGATGTTTATACTTCTGACTCTTGACATTATACTATGCCTTGAGCCATCATAGCGTTAGCAACCTTCATGAAGCCAGCGATGTTTGCACCGCGAACGTAGTCGATGTAGCCATCAGCACGCTTGCCGTACTTCACGCACTGCTCGTGGATAGAGTGCATGATGTAGTGCAACTTCTCGTCAACTTCCTTCTCGCTCCAGCTCAGACGTATTGAGTTCTGTGTCATCTCCAAGCCTGATGTAGCCACGCCACCAGCGTTGACTGCCTTACCAGGAGCGAAGAGCTGCTCGGCAGCTACGAACTTGTCAACAGCCTCAGCTGTGCAGCCCATGTTAGACACCTCAGCAACGCACAACGGCTTCTGAGCAAGAATCATGTCTGCATCGGCACCGTTGAGCTCGTTCTGTGTAGCGCATGTGAGGTAGATGTCTGCCTTAACCTCCCAAGGCTTCTTGCCTGCAACGAACTTAGAGCCTGGGAACTCGTCCTCGTAAGGCTGGCAGATATCGTTGCCTGAAGAGCGGAGCTCGAGCATGTAGTCAATCTTGTCGCCTGCGATGCCTGCTTCGTCGTAGATGTATCCGTCAGGACCAGAGATGGTGATAACCTTACCGCCGAGCTCTGTAGCCTTCTTCGCAGCACCCCAAGCCACGTTGCCGAAGCCTGAGATAGCGATTGTCTTGCCCTTGAGGTCGAGACCGCGTGTAGCGAGCATCTGCTGTACGAAGTAGAGTGCGCCGTAACCGGTAGCCTCAGGACGGATGCGTGAGCCGCCGAACTCCAAGCCCTTGCCTGTGAGCACGCCCTGATACTGATGTGTGAGCTTCTTATACATGCCGAAGAGATAGCCAATCTCTCTGCCGCCTACGCCGATATCACCTGCCGGAACGTCCTCATCAGGACCGATGTGGCGATAGAGTTCGGTCATAAATGCCTGACAGAAGCGCATCACCTCTGCGTCAGAACGACCGCGGATAGAGAAGTCTGAACCACCCTTGCCACCGCCCATAGGCAATGTTGTAAGCGCATTCTTGAAGGTCTGCTCGAAGCCGAGGAACTTCAGGATAGAGAGGTTCACTGATGGATGGAAGCGCAAGCCGCCTTTGTACGGACCAATGGCACCGTTGAACTGAACGCGATAGCCGATATTTACATGTACTTCGCCGTTGTCGTCTGTCCAAGGAACACGGAAAGTGATGATACGCTCCGGCTCTACAAGACGCTCGATAAGCTTTGCTTTCTCGAACTCTGGATGCTGGTTGTAAACGTCCTCAATTGAGATAAGAACTTCGCGTACTGCCTGCAAATACTCGGCTTCTCCCGGGTGCTTAGCCTCGAGATCATGCATGATTTTCTCTACGTTCATAGTATAAAAGGTTTTTTAGTTGATAATAGATTCTTTCGTTTTTAAATTGTTTGTCTTTCGTCAGTCTAACGTCAATGGCGTTATGTAACTAAGACTGCGCAAATATAGATTATTTCGGCGTATCGACCAAATAAAACCAAGAGTTTTTCTGCTTTTTCACTTTCTTTTAGATAGTAAAAGTTGTGTGTTCGCAAACAATAACCTCAACGTTAACGCGGTAGTTGTTGATATTTTGCCATCGCTCACCGAACGCAACCTGATCGGATGGCGGACGCAATCTGATCGGACGGCGAACGCAATCTGATCGGATGGCGGACGCAACCTGATCGGATGGCGAACGCAATCTGACTGGACGGCGGACGCAATCTGACTGGACGGCGGACGCGAGCGGTGGCACGTTCCCACTACAAACAACCGATATGTAGACACTAAAGAGCCGAAAACTTCAACAAACACATTGCACGATACGATACCCATTTGTGTACATTTTGCTCATTTGAACACAAACCAACTAACAAGTTGTAGGTATTTTGCGTGTCATTTTGTAAAAACGGCAACCAAATCTTTTGTTCCTAAATCTTAATAATGTATCTTTGCATAGAATTTCTTTTTTACAATTCTTTGTACACATTATTATAACCAATTAAAAAATATGAGAAAAAAGTACGCTTTGTCAAGAATCGGGGCCGTTGCACTGTTAGCGAGCTCCGCAATCTGTGGTGCTAATGCTCAGGTCAGAGCTACGCAGCAGTCTGCCCCAAGCATTAGCAACACAATTATGCGTGTGGCATCCGAGGATGGTCGGAAGCTTTGGGGCAATGTGCTCTTCGACAACAGATGGGCCAGTATCAGCCAAGACTATTACGCTTACGGATGGTATGAATTTATGGCTAAAGACCCCGTAAAGGTTAAGCAGCTGTATACCGAAGACTTCTTCCGTGCTACGGGCAGTGGAGCATGGATTGGCAACAATCTCTACTTCATCATGTATCAGAACTTCTGGGGTGTTGATATGATATACTATTATAAGTATAACACAGACACGTGGGAGAAACTTGCAGAAAAGTCGATTGACAACAAATCGTTCATAGCCAACGAAACGGCTATTGCACCCGACGGTTCAACGGTATATGGCGATTTCCTCAATTCGGAAGGAAATGGCGACGAGCTTTGCATTGTCGACTACGAGAAGATGACGCGCACCAAGATTGGCGACTTGCGCCACTCGTATGTGGCAATGGGTGTGACCAAGCAGGGTGTGCTTTATGGTGTAGCTACCGACGGCAACCTCTACAAGATAGACACCAACACAGCAGCAGAGACCTATATAGGCTCAACGGGCAAGCAACTGAAGTTGAGCGATGGTAGCTTCTACTACCAAAGTGGTGAGATAGACCAAAAGACCAACACCTTCTATTGGGCCTGTGTAGAGGCCGACAAGAAGTCGACACTCTACACCGTAGACCTCACCGACGCAAGTCTGTCGCTTGTCGGCGATTTCGAGGGCCAGAATATGATAACAATGCTCTCTATCCCGAAGCCTGCAGCCGAGGACGGAGCGCCTGCCATTGCTGAGAACCTTACATTCGACTTCAAGAACGGCTCGCTCACGGGCGATGTTTGTTTTGATGTGCCCACAAAGACGTTCGCCGGCGGCGAACTCAACGGCGATATCACCTATACCATCACCGACGGCACCGACACCCTTGCCGAGGGTAAGGCAGCAGCAGGCAGCAAGGTACGTCAGAGCGTGACGCTGAAAGGCAATGGCAACGTGAACTTCATCATCACTCTTGCCAATGAAGCAGGACCGAGCCCACGCCTTCTTGGCAGCAAGTATGTCGGTATGGACAAGCCGAAATCGGCTCAGAACGTAACTACCACCATCGACCAGAACGGCAAGGTGGACATCACGTGGAGCGCACCTACAGAAGGACTCTACGGAGGTTATATGGGCGACATCAAATATAACATCGTGAGATACCCAGAAGGAAAGATTGTGCAGGAAGGCTACGCCGGCACATCCTATACAGAGACGCTTCCTTCCGATGCCGACAAGGCCGTATACGGCTATGGCATCACACCCGTCAACGGTAGAGTGAAGGGCGATGAGGTTGTGAGCAACTATGTGGCTTTCGGCAACGCCATCACGCCACCTTTCTATGGTACGTTTGACGATGCTTCGGAGATGGCACTCTACGAAATAATCGACGGCAACGGCGACGGTGTAACATGGGCTTGGGACGAGCCTAACTGGTCAAACGACAAGGACGCATGTGCAACTACTGCAAAATCGGAGAACGCAGATGCCGACGAGTGGCTTATACTGCCGGCACTGAAGGTGAAAGCAGGTAGCGTATACAATTTATCGTTCCGTGTCAAGGGCACCTCAAAATGGTATCCGCAGAAGTTTGAGGTGAAGTATGGCAAAAGCGCAACAGCTGTCGGCATGACAGAGACACTGCTTGCCGAGGAGACCATAGAGCTCTCCGACTATGAGGTGCGCAAAGCCACCTTCACACCCACAGAAGACGAGGAGTTGTATATCGGTTTCCACGACATCAGCAGTAAGGGACAGCAAGGTCTGAAAATCGACGATATCACTATTGGCGAGGGCATCTCGCTAAACGCCCCCGACAGCGTTAGCAATCTTTCTGTTGTAGCCGCTGAGAAGGGAGCACTGCAAGCCACTCTCTCATTCAAGGCCCCAGAAAAGAATTATAGCGGCAGCAAGCTCGAGAATATAACCAAGTTTCTCATCCGCCGTTCGGGCAAGGTAGTGGCAGAGGCACCATCAGCCGAACCTGGTGCGATAGTGACATTCACCGACAACACCGCAACAAACGGCATCAATATCTATAGTGTGGCAGCTGTGAACGAGCAGGGTGCGGGCTTCTACTGTAAGCCGGTAGCTATATATGTAGGACAGACATCGCCGCTGGAACCCGACAATCGTCGCACAGCCGAGCATCCCGACAAGGTGACATTCACATGGGAGGAGTCAAGTGTCGGCAATTACGACGGATATGTTGACCTCTCAGACGTGACCTATGTCATTGCAGAGCGTGGCGGTTCCGACTATTACCCCACCTACACTGAAGTGGCATCGGTTAAGGGTCAAACGACAATAGACATACCAATGGTTACGAACACCGGTGCACAGGTTCTTAAAACACTCTGGATTTCTGCCAAAAACGATTACGGACAGAGCTCATACAAGGCGTTGCCTTCTATCATGCTCGGCAAGCCCTACGACCTTCCGTTCTCAGAGAGCGTGGCTAAGAATCTTCTGCACGGACGTTTGTGGACCACGTACGGCACGGGCAAGTCAGATTTCTGGACCATTGACGACACTTATCCCGACTGTGTTGACAACGATGGCGGAGCCTTCCACATGATTTCGGAGGCCGATACCGACTGGGCTTATCTCGGAACCGGAAAGATAGCACTCGCCGGTGCTGCCGAACCGAAACTCATCTTCTACCACAAGGCAGAAACCGGCAGCAATGCCAAGATAAAGATTGAAGTAGAATTGCCCGATGGTACGACCGAAGAGGTAGCAAACATTGACGCAGCTAAGGACGAAGGAAAGTGGACCGCTTCTGCCGTTTCGCTTGCCGACTATGTAGATAAGGATTTCGTGTCTGTCAATTTTGTGGCGCAGGCCAACACCGGCAATGTAGTGTACGTCGACCGTATGTTCATACGCGATACATACACCTACGATTTGAGTGCAGAGATAGAAGCTCCGGAGACAGCAAGAAAGGGCGACACGGAGAATGTGAAGGTCACGGTGAACAACTTCGGCTCGAAGGATGCGCGCGGCTATAAGGTAGAGCTATATGCCAACAACAAACTTATTGCCTCTGAGGCTCCTGCCGAACCGTTGAAGGCATACTATTTCAAGACATTCAATTTTGAGTATCCTATCAGCATCCTTGAGGACAAGGAGGGTGTAGAGCTGAAGGCCGTCGTGGTATACAACAACGACCTGAACACCGATGACAATGAAGTATCAGCATCCACTAAGTTTGAGATATCAACCAAGCCGCACCCCGACTCGGCTACATTCACAAAGACAGAGAACGGAGTGGAGGTAGCATGGACAGCGGTTGATTCCGAATCGAAGACTGCAACAGAGAGTTTCGAGTCGTACACGTCATGGAGCACCGATTTGTTTGGCGACTGGAAGTCGGTGGCAAACAATGCGGGAACGACGGGCGGTCCGTTCAATATGAAGTATCCGTCACAGGGCACATCGTTTGCATTCACCCTTGCCGACCCACTCGACAGATGGCTCTCTAAAGAGCAACTCGAGCAGGTTCCGGGCTTCAAGGCACACACCGGCAGCAAGTATCTTGCCGCTTTCCACCGTGCCGACAATGGAGGCAATGACGTGACGCAGAACAACTGGCTCTTCTCGCCCGAATTGTCTGGCGAGCAGCAGACAATATCGTTCTGGGTGAAAAACGAGAACGATACCGACCAGAAGATTAATTATCCGGAAACCTTCGACGTGCTCTACTCTACTACAGACAGCAAGCAGGCTTCGTTCACAAAGATTGGTGAGACGCACACCACATCGAAGGGCGAATGGGAGGAAGTAAGCGTAGAGTTGCCAGCAGGCAGCAAGTATTTTGCCATCAACCATAATACAGTGGCAGCTAACTCTTTCGTATTCATGATTGACGACATTACTTACACCTACGGTCCGGGTACTGTGATACTGTATCGCATATATCGTGATGGAACCCTCGTGGGCACAGTACCGTCAGACCAGACAACGTTTGTCGACAAAACGGCTGATAGCAACACTAAATACGTATACGGTGTAACAGCGGTTTATTTCGACGGCGAGTCGGAGGCTACCATTGCTACAGACACCACAAACGGCATCAACGGCGTATTCAATGCCGAGAAGACTTTCGATGTGTATACCATCGACGGCATACGCGTTGCTACAAACGTGAGCAACTTCTCAATGCTCCAGAAGGGAGTGTACATCGTAAACGGTAAGAAAGTTATAGTTAAGTAGATTGAACTTTAGCAAGTTCAGTTAAGTAGACAAGTAGACGATATGAACATTAATAAAAGATACACATTCGTTCCTCTTGCCCTCATGTTTCTTGTAGCCGGCGCTTCTGCAGCGCCGCGCTCCAAGACACAGATGAAAGCCGTGGCAACAAAGCTATTAGGTGGCGCAAGAATGAAGGCAGTGGCAAGAGGATCGTTCTCAATCGACACAAAAGCAATAAAGGAGTTGAAAGTGTCAGAGGGCTATGTGGTATATGGTTCTGAAGACAATGGGTTTGCAGTTATAGCAACCGACGACACTTCACCAGCCATATTAGGATATAGCGACACGAAGTTCGAGCCGAAGTCAACCAACCCCAACTTTGAGTGGTGGCTTTCTATGGTGAACGAGGCGGTGGTCTCACGCGCAAAGGTGTCTAAAGTGGCTCTTGTGAACAAGATGCCGAGTGGGTATGGCTATGCCGAGTCAGTAGCAGCTCTTTGCGAGACTCGCTGGGGACAGAACAAGCCATACAACAACCTCTGCCCTACTGCCACCAACGGCACACGCACACTGACGGGATGCGCCGCTACGTCGACAGCTCAGGTGCTTCGCTATCATCGTGCACCGGAGCATGGCATCGGCAGCCGCACCATCTATTATCCTGCCAACAATATGTCGGGCACAAAGATAAGTGCAGACTTCGAAAAGAGCAAGTACGACTGGAACGCAATGCTCGAGACCTACGATTCTAAGTACTCCTTAGAAGAAGGCGATGCCGTGGCACTCATAATGCACGACCTTGGTGTGGCGGTTGGTATGGAGTATGGCAGCGAAGCCGATGGTGGTAGCGGTGCTCTGCATGAGAATGTGGCTAAAGGCTTGCAACGCTACTATGGCATTGAGGATGCCAAATATATCGTGAGGAAGGATTATTCTGACAATGAGTGGATGCGCATCATTTACGAACAGATTAACAATAAGCAGCCTCTCGTGTATGGCGGATTCGATAAGTCAATGGGTGGCCACTCATTCGTTCTCGACGGATATGACGCAGAAGGTAAGGTGCATGTCAACTGGGGATGGGATGGCAACTACGACGGCTATTACGATATAAACATCCTCGACCCACAGGCATACAAATTCTCAAGCAATCAAGAAGCTGTGATAAACATCACGCCAGACAAGACATCATCAACCTTAAAGGGCAGCATTGCTCTTGAAGCCGCAGGAACGCTTGCTGCACAAATAGAGGCCGACAAGTTTTACAACTACGACACGCTAACAGTGAGTGGAAACATCAACGCTGCCGACCTGCGCACGCTGCGTAGCATGGCAGGACGTGATGCCGAAGGCAACCGCACCCGCGGACATCTGCGTGTTCTCGACCTTAGTGAAGCTCGTATCGTTGCCGGCTCCGACTATTACATGATGGAAAACGGCAAGAAGCTTATTGTAGAAAGAGATGCAAGTCTGCCCGACAAGGTGTTCTCAAAGACGCGATTGGAGAAGATTGTGTTCCCAAAGACCGGCATCAGCAGTTTTGGCAAGGGAGTATGGGCATATACGAGCAAGCTAAAGGAAGTGGTGCTGACGGCCTCTGCCGATGCCAACTTTCTATACGAAGACGGGATAGTGTACAATAGCGACAAGACTACTCTTATTGCTGCCTTACCATTTCAGCCGAATGGTGTGGATATAAAGCATGGGGTTATCGATGTGGCCGACTATGCTTTTGCGGGTTGTAACCTTATGCCACGTGTTTCGCTCAGTAGCGATGTAAAGACGATAGGTAAGGAAGCATTTGCCAACTGTTGGTCTCTTACAGAGTTCAAGCTCTTCTCTAAGAATATGCCGCAGCTCAATGGCACTAACGTTTTCAAAGGAGCCAACGTTGAGAGTTGCTTACTCACGGTGCGTGCCGGCTCAAAGATGCGTTTCCAGAACACTGCACAATGGAACGACTTTGCTAACATTGTTGAGTTTGGCACTACGATTAAGGCTCGTAATCAGGCTCGCGAATATGGCGACGAAAACCCACAACTCACCTTCACCATTATTGGTGACAAGGTAAAAGGCAAGCCCGTGCTTAGCTGCGAGGCTACTACAGAGAGTAAGTGTGGTCGCTACACTATTCATATAGAGCCGGGAACTATCACAGATGAGGCGGTTGATTTTGAAGACGGCTATCTCGTTGTGACACAAGCTCCGCTTTACGTAACCGTTGAGGACGCTACTCGTGAGACTGGTATGGAGAACCCCGTGTTCAACATCACCTATGACGGATTTAAGCATGAAGAGACGGCAGACGTACTGACTACCAAGCCGGTTGCTTCGTGCATAGCAGATGCCACATCGCAAGCCGGTAAGTACGAAATCATAGTAAGTGGTGGCGAGGCAGACAACTACGAGTTGTTTTACAACAATGGTTGGTTAACGGTAACTCCGTCTACGGCTATCAACGGTGGCAGAGTAACGGAGGAAACGACCTTCAATGTGTATACTTTAGAAGGTGTTTGCGTAAAACACAATGCAAAGAACCTTGATGGTCTTGCAAGTGGTGTATACGTTGTAAGAGGAAAGAAGATTGTTAAGTAGATTACAAAAAGCGAAGCGCCCTGCGTCCGGTTTTGCCGAACGCAGGGCGCTTTCGTATATTTCTTTAGAAAGCCTTGAAAAGCTTTCCGTTACAGATTACCAGATCTGTGCACGCTTCTTCTGCGGCACGAAGAGCTTGTCCGACTTCTTCACGTTGAACGCCTTGTACCAAGCGTCGATCTGCGGAAGAGCAGCATTCACACGAGCCTCTGCCGGTGAGTGCGGGTCGGTCTTTATCTGACGGTCGATGAACTCCGGACGAGCGTTGCCTGCCCATACTGTAGCCCATGAGAGGAAGAAGCGCTGCTCGGGTGTGAAGCCGTCGATCGACTTGTTCAGAGCCGGGTTCTCCTTGAGCACGTTCTGCAGAGCGCGGAACGAGATGTTCAGTCCGCCGTTGTCGCCGATGTTCTCGCCGAGGGTGAGCTTGCCGTTGATTTTCTTGCCGGGCAGAGCCTCGATAGAACTGAAGTAGTCTACAAGCACCTTTGTGCGAGCCTCGAAGTTCTTCTTGTCCTCGGCTGTCCACCAGTCGTTCTGGTTGCCGTACTTGTCGAACTGCGAGCCCTGGTCGTCGAAGCCGTGCGACATCTCGTGACCGATTACGCCGCCGATACCGCCGTAGTTCACAGCCTCATCAACGTTCGGGTCGAAGAACGGCGGCTGGAGGATGGCTGCAGGGAAGCAGATCTCGTTGGTGGTCGGGTTATAGTAAGCGTTGACGGTCTGCGGAGTCATTTGCCACTCTGCCTTGTCCACCGGCTTGTTCACCTTGCGCGAGATGTAGTCCTGCGAGAGGAAGGCGCGGATGTTCTGCATATTCTCGAAGAGCGAAAGCTGCTCGTCGACGTGCAGGTTGGTGTAGTCCTTCCATGTGTCGGGGTAGCCCACCTTCACGATAAAGTTGGCGAGCTTGTCCTGAGCCTGCGCCTTTGTAGCCGGTGACATCCATGTAGCCTCGTCGATGCGCTGAGAGAGAGCCTTCTGCAGGTTGCGCACGAGCTGAAGCATCTGCTGCTTCGACGACTCGGGGAAGTACTTCTCTACGTAGAGCTTGCCGATAGCCTCGCCGAGCACGCCGCTCACGAGAGCAGTGGCACGCTTCCAGCGCGGACGGTCCTGCTGTACGCCCGACATCACCTTGCCCAGTTCGAACTCTACGGCGCGGAAGTTGTCGTCGAGGTAGCCAGCTGCCGAGCTGATGGCGTGCGACTCTGCGTATGCCTTCAGGTCGTCGAGCGACTCCTCTGCCAGTATCTTCTCCACCTCGTGGATAGGCTCAAGCTGACCCACGTCGATGTGCGAGAACGGAGGGAAGCCCTGCGCGAGGAAGAAGTTGCCCCAGTCGATGCCCGGGAAGTCTTTCACGAGAGCGTTGTATGTCATCTTGTGGTAGTTGGCCTGCACGTCGCGCAGCTCCACCTGTCCCTTGCTTGCCTTAGCGATGCGTGTCTCGATGCGCATTGTAGCGTCCGCCTTGCGTTGCGCTGTAGCCTCGTCGTTGCCTGCGAGCACGAGCATCTTCTTGAGGTATTCGGCATAAGCCTTGCGCACTGCAACCACCTGAGCGTCGTCAGAGAGGTAGTAGTCGCGCTCGCCGAGTCCGAGTCCGCCCTGACCGATGCCTACGAGGTTGTTGGCAGCGTCCTTCATGTCGGCACCTACGCCGGCTCCGAACATAAGGCAGTCGAGTCCGCGTGCGTCGAGCTGCGCTGTCACGAGCTGGTACTCGCGACGGTCGGCGATGTCGTTGATCTTCTTCAGAAGCGGCTTCAGCGGTTCTGCGCCCTCGCGGTTGCGGCGCACGCTGTCCATGGCGAGGTTGTAGAGCGAACCTATCTTCTGTCCGAGTGTGCCCTTAGGCTGTGGCTTTGACGAGTACTCCTCGATGAGGGCGAGGATGCGCTTCTGGTTCATCTCGTCGAGGTCGGTGAACGAACCGTTGCGTGCGTGTTCTGCGTCGAGCGGATGCGCCTTGCGCCAGCCACCGATAGCATACTCATAGAAGTCTTGTCCGGGCTTCACCGCCGTGTTCATGTTGGCGAGATCGATGCCCTTTGAGGTCTGCGCGCTTGCCGACATTGTAGCCAGCAGCGAACAAGCGAGGATGATTGATTTTACTTTCATATACTATAATGTTTATTAATATTCTCACTAAGGGGGCTTCAGGGGGGCTTTCAGGGGGTGCACTTGTCTCAAGTGCACCGACATAGAAGTTGGTCTTCAGAAACAATATCTGCAAATAGGTTGGTGCACTTGAGACAAGTGCACCCCCTGACGGCACCCCCTAATGGATACAAAAGTAAGTATTTTGTGAGAAATAACATATACTTGTTAGTAATCGTTAACCATTGCGCAAACGTTTACCTTGGCGTTTGGAAGAAAAACATACATAACTTTGCACAAAAACACACAAATGTTTAATTTTGCAACATAAATAATTGAAATCTAATAACGACTAAACAATACTATGCAAATTACTTTTAATATCCAGTACAAGACAGTATTCGGCGAAGAATTGCTGCTGAACATCGTTGGCGGAGAGGCTGGCGACCGCGCCATAGCAATGTCTACCGCTGACGGTTTGACTTGGACATGCCAGATAGAGGCGAAGAAGAGCGACAAGCGTGTGGACTATTTCTACAGCGTGCGCAACTGCTGCGGCATAAAGTGCAGCGAGTGGAAGACTGTCACTCATCGTCTCGACCTCAACACAAAAGCTTCGCAGCACATCATCGTTGAGGACCTTTGGCACGAAATACCATGCGACACATATTTATATAGCTCGGCTTTCACCGACTGCGTGAACCGCCGCGCCGAGGGCAGCGTGAAGCCATTGGCATACGACAAGGCACTGCGCCTTGTAGTGCGCGCTCCGCAGCTACATTCGGGCGCACGTCTCGCCCTCACGGGCAAAGGCGCAGTCTTAGGCAACTGGGACTTGAAAAAGGCTCTGCACATGACCGAGCACAACCACAACGAATGGATTGTGGACATCGACGGCGACGCACTCGATGCAAACGATAAAGAAGTAGGTTTAGGTAACAATAATAAGATTTGTAGTAAGTTAGTTCACGAACTGGAATTCAAGTTCGTGGCGTTCAGCGACAAAGGCGATGAGATGTGGGAGACGTGCGAGAACCGCACACTCACTCTCAAGCCTTTGGAGCAGAACGAAGTGCGCGTAGTGGCACTCGACCAGTCGTTCTACGCGCTATGCGACGAGAAGGTGGCGGGCACACTCGTCCCCGTCTTCTCACTCCGCTCCGAAGGTAGCTTCGGCGTGGGCGACTTCGGCGACCTTAAACTGATGATCGACTGGGTGGCTAAGACCCACCAGCGCCTCCTGCAGGTGCTGCCTATCAACGACTCTACATCCACACACACGTGGACCGATTCATATCCCTATTCATGTATATCAATCTTCGCTCTGCATCCGCAGTATGCCGACCTGCGCCAGCTGCCAGCCCTGAACGACAAGCTGGAGGCTGACCGCTTCGAGGTGCTGCGCGAGGAGCTGAACGCCCTGCCGCAGATAGACTACGAGCGCGTGAACAACGCCAAGCTGAAGTATCTCCGTCTGCTGTTCGAGCAGGAAGGCAAGAAGGTGCTTGCGTCTAAGGAGTTCAAGGCGTTCTTCGCCGACTGCGAGCACTGGCTCGTGCCTTACGCCTACTACTGCTACCTGCGCGACCTCTACGGCACGTGTGTCTTCTCTGAGTGGGCTGACCACAAGCAGTGGAACGAGGCAGACCGTAAGGCACTCAGCAATCCGAAGAGCGAACTATATAATAAGGTGGCGTACTACTACTACGTGCAGTTCGTGCTCGACCAGCAGATGCGCTCTGCTCATGAGTATGCCCGTGCCCGCGGCGTCATCCTCAAGGGCGACATACCTATCGGCGTGAACCACAACGGCTGCGACGTATGGCACGAACCCGAATACTTCCACCTCGACTCGCAGGCAGGTGCTCCGCCAGACGCTTTTTCCGTGAACGGACAGAACTGGGGTTTCCCTACGTACAACTGGGACCGCATGATTGCCGACGGATGCCAGTGGTGGGTGCGCCGCTTCCAGAACTTGGCGAAGTACTTCGACGCTTACCGCATCGACCACGTACTCGGCTTCTTCCGCATATGGGCTATACCTACCGACTGTGTAGGCGGACTGCTCGGACAGTTCCAGCCGGCACTCGCCATGACTCGCGAAGAGATACAGAGCTACGGGCTCAACTTCCAGGAGCATCTGTTCACAACGCCGTTCATAGCCCACTGGGTGGTGGAGCGCGTGTTCCGCGAACACACCGAGGAGGTTATCAAGACTTATCTCAACCACGAGCACGACGACATCTACTCGCTCAAGCCCGAATACGACACGGAGCGCAAGATTGAGGCTGCGTTCGAGGGCAAGACGACGGAGAAGGACGTGTGGATACGCGACGGACTCTACGCACTGGTTGACGACGTGCTCTTCGTGCGCGACAGCAAGAACCCCAATCTCTTCCATCCGCGCATCACGGCGCAGCTCAACTTCATGTACGAGGCACTGTGGGACGGCGACAAGGCTGCGTTCAACCGACTCTATAACGACTACTATTATCGCCGCAACAACGAGTTCTGGTATGGCGAGGCGATGAAGAAGCTGCCGATGTTAGTGCAAGCCACCCGTATGCTGGTATGCGCAGAAGACTTGGGTATGGTGCCCGACTGCGTGCAGTGGGTGATGCAGCAGCTGCGCATCCTGAGTCTCGAACTGCAGTCGATGCCGAAGGATTCGAGCGTTAAGTTCGGCTATCTCTCGCGCAATCCGTACCGCTCCGTGTGCACTCTCTCCACACACGACATGCCTACGCTGCGCCAGTGGTGGGACGAAGACTGGAACCGCACGCAGGAGTTCTACAACTCGATGCTCTACCGTGGCGGTGCCGCACCGCATCCGCTGCCAGGCTGGCTCGCTCGCGACATCGTGTCGCAGCAGCTCACCTCGCCATCGATGCTCTGCATACTCTCGCTGCAGGACTGGTTCGCCATCGACGAGCGCATACGCCTTGCAGATGCCGATGCCGAGCGCATCAACATCCCTGCCAACCCGAAGCACTACTGGCGCTATCGTATGCACATGAACATCGAGCAGCTCCTCGCTGACCGCGACTACAATGAGCAGGTGAAGGAATTGATTGACGAAGCAGGCAGAAAGTAATTATAGGAGGGTATGGCATCCCTGCCATACCCACGCAGCATTATTGTTAACAGACGGCGTGGGTATAGCAAGGATGCTATACCCTCCTACAGATAGTCCGACTTCTTTTTTTTAACGGCTTCTGACCTCCTATAAACCGACCATAACGAATTATAAGCAAAAGAAACAAATATGACCCTAAAGACCCTTCTCCTTTCCTTCCTCACCACCTGCACGGCGCACAGTGCCGTAGCACAGACGTTGGGCGGAGTGGAGTATTCGCCCAAGGCAACGACATTCCATATCACTACGTCGCCCGACGTAAAGAAAGTGAACGTACTGCTGTCGGACACAGACAGCGACAATTCCACAGAGCAGCTCACAAAGCAGATGAAGCGTGTGGGCGCAGGCAAGTGGAAGCTCACCGTGAAGAGCGACCTCAAAGGCAAGTACTACCTCTTCAGCGTGTACAACAGCGCACAGCCCGACAACACACCCGGCATCTTCGCCAAGGCGGTGGGCGTGAACGGCAAGCGCGGTGCCATCGTCGACCTGCGCGATACCGACCCAGAGGGCTGGGCTGACGACGTGCGTCCGACACTCAACAACCCGTGCGACCTCGTCATCTACGAGATGCACCACCGCGACTTCTCCGTCGACCTATCGTCGGGACTGAAGCACAAGGGCAAATATCTGGCGCTCACAGAGCCGAAGGCTATCGAGCACCTGCAGCGTCTCGGTGTGAACGCCGTACACATTCTGCCGTCGTTCGACTACGCTTCTGTGGATGAGTCGAAGTCCGATGTGCCGCAGTACAACTGGGGATACGACCCGCTCAACTACAACGTGCCCGAGGGCTCCTACTCCACCGATGCTGCTACGCCTACAACACGCATACGCGAGTTCAAGCAGATGGTGCAGGCACTGCACCGGGCAGGCATCCGCGTCATACTCGACGTGGTGTACAACCACACGTTCGACATCAACGGATCCAACTTCCAGAAGACTTATCCCGACTATTTCTATCGCAAGACCGCTGAGGGCAAATACTCCGACGGCTCGGGCTGCGGCAACGAGACGGCGAGCGAGAAACCGCTCATGCGCGAGTTTATGAAGGAGAGCGTGGAGTACTGGATAAAGGAATACCACATCGACGGCTTCCGCTTCGACCTCATGGGCGTTCACGACATCGAGACGATGAACGAGATACGTGCTATGGTAGACCAGATTGACCCGTCTATATATATTTATGGTGAAGGCTGGAGCGCAGGTTCTTGCGCCTATCCGCAGGAGAAGCTCGCCATGAAAGCCAACACCAAACAGCTCAACGGCATCGGTGCGTTCTGCGACGACATGCGCGACGCGCTGCGCGGTCCGTTCTCCGACGACCATAAGGGCGGCTTCCTCATCGGCGAGCCTGACCAAGAGGAAAGCATCAAGTTCGGCATCGTTGGTGCCATTGCGCATCCGCAGATAGATATGACGAAGGTGAACTACTCGCGTGAGGCGTGGACTAACGAACCATCGCAGATGGTGGCTTACGTGAGTTGCCACGACGACATGTGTCTGACCGACCGCCTGCGCGCTACGGTGCCGTACATCACCGACGACGAGCTGATACGCCTCGACCTGCTCGCACAGACCGCTGTGCTCACATCGCAGGGCGTGCCGTTCATTCTCTCGGGCGAGGAGATGCTGCGCGACAAGAAGAGCGTGCACAACTCATTCCGCTCGCCCGACTCCATCAACCGCCTCGACTGGAACAACCTGAAGCGCTATCCGCAGGTGTTCGACTACTACGCCGGTCTCATCGCGCTGCGCAAGGCGCATCCTGCGTTCCGCATGGGTAAAGCTGAGGAGGTGCGCAAGCATCTCGAGTTTGTCGACGCACCGAAGGGTGTGGTGGCATTCCGACTGAAGGACAATGCCGGTGGCGACGCATGGAGAAACATCTACGTGGTGCTCAACTCGCAGAAGACGCCGCAGAACGTGAAGGTTGCTGAGGGCAGCTACACAAAGGTGGTGGCAAACGGCAAGGTGAACGCCGAGGGTCTCGGACTCATCAGTGGCACAACTCTCACGGTTGCTCCGCAGTCGGCATTGATAGTACACGACTAATAACATTATAATTTATGAATATCAAACACATACTACGTAAGAGGGTGATACTTCTACTCGCCCTCTTCTTTTCTTCGACTATTGCTATGAACGCAGCACAGAAGATTGACCGCATTGAGCCTACAAACTGGTTCGTAGGCATGAAGAACCCACAAGTGCAGCTGATGGTTTACGGCAAGGACGTGCGCGCTGCCGAGGTGTCTACCGACTATCCGGGCGTGCGCATCGACTCGCTCGTACGTCTCGACTCGCCCAACTATCTGTTAGTGTACCTGAACGTAGGGGATGCCCAGCCAGGCACGATAAACCTGCTGTTCCGCGCCGGCAAGAGCAAGACGAGCGTGAAGTACGAGCTGAAGGCACGCGACATGAAGGGCGAGGAGCGCATGGGCTTCACCAACGCCGACGTGCTCTACATGCTCATGCCCGACCGCTTTGCGTCGAGCGGAAAGTATCTCAACGTGAAGGGACTGAACGCTTACAGCGTGAACCGCAAGGAACCGTCGCTGCGTCATGGCGGCGACCTCGAAGGCATACGCCAGCACCTCGACTACTTCAACGAACTGGGCGTAACGGCATTGTGGTTCACACCCGTGCTTGAGAACAACTCGCCCGACCACGGCAAGAGCAGTACGTATCACGGATACGCCACGACCGACTACTACCGCGTAGACCCACGCTTCGGCACAAACGACGACTACCGACAGCTTGTTTCCGATGCACATAAGAAGGGACTGAAGGTGGTGATGGACATGATTTTCAACCACTGCGGTTTCGAGCATCCGTGGGTGAAGGACATGCCGACAAAGGACTGGTTCAACACACCCGAATGGCTTGCTCCTGAAAATCAGGCGAAGGCGGTGAAGACGAAGACCGTGGACGGCGACCAGATAACTAACGACAAGTATCTGCAGACAAGCTACAAGCTGACACCAGTGCTCGACCCGTATGCGTCGAAGGTAGACCTGCGCGAGACGGTGGACGGCTGGTTCGTGCCCTCAATGCCCGACCTCAACCAGCGCAACGAGCACGTGATGACTTACCTCATACAGAACTCCGAGTGGTGGATTGAGACCGTTGGCATCGACGGCATACGCATGGACACTTATCCGTATGCCGACCGTAAGGGCATGGCACACTGGATGGAGGTGCTGAACACGGAGTATCCCAACTTCAACACCGTGGGCGAGACGTGGGTGACCGAGCCTGCATACACCGCAGCATGGCAGAAGGACTCACCGCTGGCTGAAGTGAACTCGAACCTGAAGACGGTTATGGACTTCGCATTCTTCGACCGTCTTAACCAGGCGAAGAACGAGGAGACCGACGACTGGTGGAAGGGCTTCAACCGTATATACAACTCGCTCTGCTACGACTATCTGTACGTAGACCCGTCGCACGTGATGGCGTTCATCGAGAACCACGACACCGACCGCTTCCTCGGCGAGGGTCAGGACACATTAGCACTGAAGCAGGCACTGGCTCTGCTGCTCACCGTCAACCGTATTCCGCAGCTCTACTACGGCACGGAGATACTGATGAACGGCACGAAGAGCACCACCGACGGACATGTGCGCCGCGACTTCCCCGGAGGTTTCGCCGGCGACACACGCAACGCCTTCAACAAGGCGGAGCGCACGAAGGAGGAGCAGGCTATGTTCAGCTTCACAAGCCGTCTGCTCCACTGGCGACAGAACAACGAGCTCATCACAAAGGGCAAGCAGACACAGTTCATACCGTTCAAGGGTGTGTACGTGGTGGCACGCACGCTCGGCGACAAGGCGGTGATGACGGTACTCAACGGCACATCAAAGACGGCTACAATGTCCGTAGCACGCTACGCAGAGATTATCGGCAACCGCACGGAGGCTACAAACGTGCTAACGGGCAGAAAGATAGACCTTACGAAGGACGTGAAGTTGCAGCCGAAGGGCGTACTCGTACTTAGTCTGTAACCATCTGCGTCGACCGATGCGGACATCTGCGTCGACCGATGCGGACATCTGCGCCGACCGATACGCACGTCTGCGTCGGTCGGTGCGTATCGTTTTAACACAAGACAAGAGTCGTCATACCTTGCCCTGATTGAAACAAAATACCAAACAATAACAATCAAAACCAAACCTAACATGAACAGATTTCTAAAATCAATGGCTGCCATCGCATGTGGCGTGGGCTTTCTGCCCCTCAACGCCTCCGCACAGGGCTGGCCATCACAATACCAAGGCGTGATGCTCCAGGGCTTCTACTGGGACAGCTTCGACGCATCGCAGTGGACAAAATTAGAGAGTCAGGCTGACGAGCTGGCACCTTACTTCAAACTCGTATGGGTGCCGCAGAGCGCATACTGCGGCGGAAAGTCGATGGGCTACAACGACCTCTACTGGTTTACAAACTACAACTCGTCGTTCGGCACGGAGCAGGAGTTGCGCTCCATGATCGGCACGTTCAAGCAAAAGGGCATCGGCACAATAGCCGATGTCGTAATCAACCACCGCGGAACCGTCAAGAACTGGTTCGACTTCCCCGAGGAGACGTACAAGGGCAAGACGTACAAGATGACCTCTACCGACGTGTGCGCAGGCGACGACAAGGGTAAGGCTGCGGAGGAGGCGAAGAAGCAGGGCGTGAGCCTCAGCGCCAACTACGACACGGGCGAGGACTGGGACGGTATGCGCGACCTCGACCACAACTCTGCCAACGTGCAGAACTGCGTGAAGGCGTATCTCGACCTGCTGCTCAACGACTTAGGATACGCAGGTGTGCGCTACGATATGACGAAGGGCTATGCCGGCAAATTCACGGGCATGTACAACAAGGCGGCAAACCCGACCTACTCCGTCGGCGAATACTTCGACGGCAACAAGACGAATGTCACCAACTGGCTGAACGCTACGAAGGTGGACGGCAAGGTGATGTCGGCAGCGTTCGACTTCCCGATACGCTACTCGGTGCGCGACGCAGCGAACAACGGCAACTGGTCGAAGCTGGCAAACGGCGGACTGGCTACCGACGTGGTGTACAAGCGCTACGCCGTGACGTTCATCGAGAACCACGACACGGAGAAGCGCAGCGATGCTGCGCAGGATCCGATACGCAAAGACACGCTGGCGGCTAACGCCTATCTGCTCGCCATGCCGGGCACACCGTGCGTGTTCTACAAACACTGGACCGACTGCAAGCAGGACATAAAGAACATGATACTGGTGCGCAACATTGCCGGCATACACAACGAGAGCCAATGGTCGTGCACGGAGAACTCTGCATCGCGCTACGTCGTGACAACAACGGGTGCGAACATGAGACTGCGCGCTGCGGTGGGCACCACTGCCAACGCATACACACCAACCGACGACGGATGGGCTTTGGCTGCCGAGGGATACCACTGGCGCTACTTCCTGCCTACATCTGCCGAGACGGTGTTCCCGTCGCTGCCGTCGGGCGAATACCATAACGCGCCGACCGTAACGCTACGCGCCATATCCACCACCAAGAATGCCCAGATTGTCTACACGCTGGACGGCTCCAACCCAACAGCATCGGGCACTAAGGTGGCTAACGGCACTAAGGTTACGCTCCCCAACGGCAAGTGCACGCTGAAGGCGGCATTGCTCGCGAACGGCAAGGTGGGCACTATCGTGACACGAACATACGACGTGCGCAAGTTTGAAGCATACACGTTCTCCGTATATGTAAACACCGAGAACGTGGGCTGGAAGAACTGCTACTTCTGGACGTGGGGCGGCGACGACACACACGCACCGGCCAACAACAAATGGCCCGGCGACAACGTGACGACACTGACGGAGAAGAACGGCAAGAAATGGTATAGCAAGCAGTTCAAGATAAACACACCGACCGACTACGTGAACTTCGTGTTCGCAAAAGAGAGTTCGGTGCAGACGGCAGACGTATCGGGCATCACAACCGATGCTTACTTCGAGATACAGAACTCGAAGGACTCGCAGGGACACTATCTCGTGAAGAACGTGACAGCCGACCAGCCTACAGCCATCGCGGACATCGCTGTCAGCCACAACGCGAACGCCACATCCGTAGTGGCTATCGACGGCAGAACGGTGCGCCGCTTCAACAATGCAGTGCCTACGACAGAAGCTATCAGCGGACTCGCTCCGGGCATCTACATCGTGAACGGCAAGAAGGTTCTCGTGCGTTAAAGACCTTTACTCTCACAATAAAAGAGAAGTTCATGCGTTAATAAGAAGTTCTTACACAACAATTAAAGGAATTTCTTATACAATGACATACATCAGACATCTGCTGAAGGCGTACCCGGTATCGTGCTTCTATATCCTTATGATATTGGTATTGTGCTTCGCAACGATACCGAGTACGCCGCTCGACAACGTTACGCTCATAGACAAATGGGTACACATAGCTATGTACGCCGGCACGTGCGCCACCATCTGGCTTGAGTATCTGCGCAACCATAGCGCAAAACGCCAACCGGTGATGCGCATCGCATCGCCTACGGACAAGCCTGCGCTCAACTGGGCAAAGCTACTGTGCCTTGCGTGGCTCGCACCGATACTGATGAGCGGACTCATCGAGATACTGCAGGAATACTGCACGGGCGGACGACGTAGTGGCGACTGGCTCGACTTCGCAGCCAACTCTATCGGAGCGACACTTGGTGCTCTCGCAGGTATCATAATGGTTTACAGCAAGCGTTCAAAGCAGTGAGACTTTCGCAAAACGACAGTGAGACTTTCGCAAAACGAATGTCTCACTTTTCTTTTTATATATACAAGTTTTGAGTACCTTTGCACATTATTACATATAAACCAAGAAAAAACAGTATTAAGTAAATAGAAGTGAAACCAACTTTTCAACTTATTTCGATATTCGTGCTCGCACTGCTCCTGTTCGTGGGCTACTCGAAGGCTCCCGACTATGTGGCTGATGCGTTGCATCTGAAACAGATTGGGCAGGACATCACGACGGCTGACGCAGACACCATGCACGTCGAGGATGCGGCAAGCGACACCATCACCGAACCGGTAGACACAGCACGACAGCGCGTGCTTATCTTCGGCGACTCGATGAGCCAACTGCTCGCTCTGCGCCTGTGCGACTACACTGGCGCCAACGGACACTCGCTGACGTGCGTCACCTGGAACGGATCGGGCACGCATCAGTGGGCTGCTTCCGACACGCTGCGCTTCTATATGCAGAGGGTGCGGCCGACGCATGTGTTCGTATGCCTGGGCAGCAACGAACTGTACTCTGCCGACATGAAGGGATGCAGAAAGCGTGCCGAGAGGATACTCGAGAAGATTGGCAACGTGCCGACAACATGGATCGGTCCGCCTAACTGGATGGAGGACAAGGGCATCAACAATATGCTGCAGAGCTTCATGGGCAAACGACGTTTCTTTATGACCAAGGGAATGAAACTCGATAGGCAGGAGGACGGACGCCACCCGACGTATGCGGCTGCTGCAAAATGGATGGATAGCATCGTGGAGTGGATGAACAGCGGAAAGGCGGCGCACCCGTTCGTAATGAACAAACCGACAACTCACTCAAGAAGATACACTCAGATAATCATTCCGATGAACCCAGGAAAGGCTGCGACAACGGACAGCATAGACGTGAACACCACGGAGGAACCACTACCGAAGCCTATCAGTGAGCAAGAGGGTGAGCAGAAAACAGAACTAAAGAGCGAACAGAAAGTGGAACAAAAGGACGAACCACATACCGAACCTCACCATACGGCAGCTGATAAAAACAAAGAATGTACTTCAAACAATAAAGAATGAACTATACAGACATAAACATAGAGGTGATGCTCGTGGCGTTTCTCGCTATATACACACTGGTGAAACGCGCCTCACGCACAGCGATGATGCTCTACGTCGTGGCGTTCAACCTCTACTTTGCCTACCGCCTGAACGGCAGCGTGATGTGGCTGCTGCCCGCTACGGCGTGTTTCAACTACGCCTTGACGCAGGAGATGGCACTACGTGAAGGACGAACACGCAAACTGCTGCTCGCTACCGTTGTGGTGGCTGACCTTGCGGTGCTCGCCTACTTCAAGTATGCCACGTTCATACTCAACGATGTCATCGGACTCATGCTGCGCACCAACTTCTCGTTAGGTTCGATAGTGTTGCCCGTGGGCATCTCGTTCTACACGTTCCAGGGCATCAGTCACGCTGTGGATGTCTATCGCCGCCGCTTCACGATGAACACCACGCTGCTCGAATACTTCTTCTACCTCACGTTCTTCCCACTGCTCCTCGCCGGACCTATAACACGCGCCGAGAACCTTATACCGCGTCTGCGCCGCAACCGGCAGGCATCGAGCCGCATGGTGTGGAGCGGATTGTGGCTCATCATGCTCGGACTGGTGAAGAAGAACATGGTGAGCGACTACATCGGACAGTTCACCACATGGGTGTTCGATGCTCCGCAGACCTTCTCGGGCTTCGAGAACATGGCGGCACTGCTGGGCTACCCAGTACAGATATACTTCGACTTCTCGGGCTATAGCGACATGAGTATCGGTGCAGCAGCCATACTCGGCTTCTGGCTGCCCGACAACTTCCGCTTCCCCTACCGTGCGCTTAGCCTCACCGACTTCTGGCGGCGCTGGCACATATCGCTCTCTACGTGGTTCCGCGACTATCTGTACATACCACTCGGCGGCAACCGCAAGGGCACACTGCGCATGTATGCCAACAACTTCATAACAATGCTCGTAGCCGGACTGTGGCATGGCGCATCGTGGATGTTCGTCATCTGGGGAGCACTGCACGGCTTCGGTCTGTGCGTACATAAGTTCTTCAGCCGCCAGCTGCGCATCACAATCCCCTCCACGCTGTGGGGCAACACGCTGAGCTGGCTCATCACCTACGTGTACGTCTGCTTCGCATGGTCGTTCTTCCGCTCGCAAAGTCTTACGCAGCTCGGCACGATGTACGAGAAGATAGCCGCCGACTTCAGCTGGGCGTATCTCTCACCCTTCGTCTACGCACGTCCTCTGTGGACAGTCTGCCTCCTCGGTGCCATGCTCACCTATCTCATCCCCGAACGCACATACACACGCCTGCAACTGCGCTTCATAACGCTGCCTTGGCTCGCCAAGTTCCTCCTCTTCATAGTCTGTGTGCAGCTCGCTATCGAAGTGGCGCAGGAGGACGTGCAGCCATTCATCTACGGCGCCTTTTAGGAGGAGAGTTGTAAAGGATATATAGTTGTCTCTGCCCCTTATTTACCGAATAATAATATACAAAAATAGCAAAGACCTTGTTAAAATACGAAACAAGTATCTTTGCTATTTTGAATGCTTAAATATTTGTGCTCATACACTAATTATTTCTTATAAAATACTCCAAGTAGAGAATTTCTTGAAACGTTCATAACCGTCATCTTCATACCTCTTTCAATAGTACCCTCCAATAATGCATTGTTGGCTTTGACCGGATAAAGTAAAACTATGCCATTTGAATACTTATAAGTATAATCATTAACAGTCTTATTATTAACTTCCTCATCACCTTTTTTTACAATTGTAGTGACTGTGTAACGAGCCGTACTTTGAGAGAATGTGAATGTTTGGTCTGTAATAACAAGATAATCATCATCCCCATTAGTTTCTGAATATGTCCACGTTGTATTAACTAAGCTGTGAACAACATTCTCATCATCGTCATCATCACTACAAGACGTAACGGTCATACTCACAAGTGCCACAAGCACTGCCATAAACATGTACTTAATCTTTTCCATTGTTTCAGTTGTTTAATTTGTTAATATTTAAATTCGTTTTTATGTTATACTATAAAGACATAACTTTAACTCTTCACAAAATTAAAAAAATAAAACAAAAGTATTTTGAGCCCAAACGCATAATTCGTCAAACGTATCAGTTGCATCGTGAAATGCAGAAACACACTGTAAAACCTACTCACACTCCGCATCCTCCCCTTTAAGATGCGCAACAACATTACGAAGCAAACGCTTGGACACAGTAAGACTTACCGACTTGCCGTAATTGTCGACAAATGTCAGCTTCTCCTTTAGCAGATTGACATGACTGACGTTATGCAGATTAAGAAACAAACTTCTACCTACACGCATAAAAGCCACACTTGGATCGTCACACTTACATACGTATTCACAAATATCAGCGAGTCCAAATGGCAGCAATACATCGGTACCATTAATGTAGAAAACACGCGAGAAATGATCCTCTGCCTTAAAATAGGCAACAGACTCAAGGTGAACGACAAATAGTTCGTCGCGATTGTACAATGTTATGTTCATCGTATAGTCAGAAAATATTAGTGATTGTGATTAGTTCTTACTGAAGAATACAAAAAAGGCGGAACCGTTCGTGGCTTGTCCAAACTCAGGTTACCGCCAAGTGACCTCGCATACGCACAAGCACAGAACGGCTCACGCCATAGAGCGTGAACCTTCCATCTGCTTGTTCTCGGTATGCGAAAATTGGCGGTATTCGAGTTGGGAGAACAAGAGCAAAAGCTCAAATCCAAAATGTACCATCAATGAGAATTAACTCATCGCGAAAGTTTCGACCTCTAAAGATCCGTTTGTTTCTTTCTTTTACAGAACACAAAAGTAATAAAAAGTACTGATATTGACGAACATTAGATCTCTTTATTTTAAGCCCAAAACGCAAAAAGAGCATATATGCCGTGAATACTCACAAGCCATATATGCTCTTTTGTTATAAATAAAGTATTTATTTACTGTGCACCGGCAACTGTTGCGCCGTCGTAACCCCACTTATAGTAAGAAGCGCCGTGAACGAAACCTGCACCGAAAGCGGTGAAGATAACGTTGTCGCCCTTCTTCAAGTGACGCTCGTGATCCCACAATGCCAAAGGAATTGTGGCAGCACTTGTATTGCCGTAACGCTGTATGTTCACAACTACCTTCTCGAGCGGAAGATTGATGCGCTTAGCAACAGCCTCGATGATGCGGAGGTTTGCCTCGTGAGGGATAACCCAGTTGACATCTTCTGTAGTCATCTCGTTGCGCTTGAGCACTTCCTCGACGTCGTTACCCATATCGGTAACTGCATAGCGGAACACGGTGCGTCCCTCCTGATAGAGGTAGTGCAAACGATGGTCCACTGTGAAGTGAGACGGCGGACAAACCGAACCGCCCGCCTTCATATGAAGGAACGGAAGTCCGATGCCGTCGGTGCGCAGGAATGAGTTCTGTACGCCTACGTTCTCCTCCTCGGTTGCCTCTACGAGCACTGCGCCTGCACCATCGCCGAACAGCACGCATGTAGCGCGGTCGGTATAGTCGACGAGCGACGACATCTTGTCGGCACCGATAACGATAATCTTCTTATAGCGTCCGCTCTCAATCATAGTAGCGGCAACGTCGAGCGAATAGAGGAATCCGCAGCATGCTGCCTCAAGGTCGAAGGCGAAAGCGTTCTTCAGTCCGAGTTTGCCAAGGACGATAGAAGCTGTTGAAGGGAACTTGTAGTCGGGGGTTGTTGTTGTGACAATGAGCGCATCGATTGTATCGGGGTCTACGCCTGTCTTCTTCAGAAGCTGCTTGGCTGCCTTGCGCGCCATGTAGCTTGTGCCGAGACCTTCCTCTGTGAGGATGTGGCGTTCCTTGATACCGACACGGGTCATAATCCACTCGTCGCTGGTGTCTACCATGCGCGACAGCTCCTCGTTGTTGAGGACATAGTCGGGCACATAGCCGCCAACGCCTGTGATTACTGCGTGTATCTTACCCATTGTAATTATTCAGCAACTTCCTTTACGATAGCCACCTTACCACGATAGTAACCGCAAGTAGGGCAAACTGTGTGGTATACATAGTAAGCGCCACAGTTCGGGCATACTGCCAATGTAGGAGCTACTGCCTTATCATGAGTTCTTCTCTTAAGTGTACGTGTCTTTGACTGTCTTCTTTTAGGATGTGCCATTTTTCTTTAATCTTTAATTATTGTTTTTAATTTTTCTAATCCATTCCAGCGCGGATCTACCGCTGCCTCTTCATTCTCGCCACTACTTCGGGTAGCTGAGTGTTCTTCGAGAACCTTTATCATCGCCGCGTTACATTTTCCAGGTGTATGCACGTGCTTAGCGGGAATGTTGAGTGCTATAAATTCGTAGATGAACCATGCCACGTCGAGTACGCCTTCGCGCTCGTCGACGGTGATGAGGTCATCGTCTTCGGAATATTCTTCTCCAAACTTGACGATAAGGCGGTCGTCGCTTTCCACGTCCTGGTCCATATCGTCGAGGCAGAGGTCGCACGGAATAACGACCGAGCCTGCGGTGTGGAAGTCGAGCTCAAAATAGTTCTCCGTGCGGCGCACGTTTAACGACACACTGACAGAGCCACGCTTGATTTCGTCCTCGTCTAACGACTCGAAATAAGCGTCGCCCAGGTTGAAATTGAGCGTCGTGAGACCCTCGTTCAACTCCTTTAAATCTATCTTAAGCGATTCTAAATTACACATTTGGTGTGCAAAGTTACGAATATTCTGCGAATTACACAACGGATTATCAGAAAAGTTCTATTCTAAAGGTGGTTCCAACACCCAATTCCGACTTTTTCACGTAGATTTTGCCGTGATGATACTCTTCTACAATGCGTTTGGCGAGCGACAGGCCCAATCCCCAGCCACGTTTTTTCGTGGTGAATCCGGGCTTGAACACGTTGCCGATGTCCTTCTTGCGTATGCCTTTGCCGGTGTCTGCCACCTCGACTACGGCGCGTGCGCCTTCCTTCATTATAGTGAGCGTGATGGTACCGGCGCCTTCCATGGCGTCGACGGCGTTCTTGCAGAGGTTTTCTATCACCCACTCGAAGAGCGAGGCGTTGATGCGCACTATGACGTCTTCCTCGGGGAAGCGGCATATCATCTGCACCTTGCGCGACGTGCGGCGGTCCATATAGTCGACCACGTGCTGCATTATCTCCTTCAGATTTGTATCCACAGGTTCGGGCAGCGAGCCTATCTTCGAGAAGCGGTCAGCGATGAGCTGCAGGCGCTTCACGTCCTTGTCCATCTCGGGTATGAGCGGGTCGTCGGGGTGGGTCTCCTTCAGTATCTCGGTCCACGCCATGAGGCTCGATATCGGCGTACCGAGCTGGTGTGCCGTCTCCTTCGAGAGTCCTACCCACACCTTGTTCTGCTCGGCGCGTTTCGACGTGAGCAGGGCGAATATGGCTATGACAACGAATATCATCACCACACCCAATTGTATATAAGGATAAGAGGCGAGTCGGCGCAGCATTACCGAGTCGGCGTAGCAGACATTTATATAATCGTCGGAGCGAGTCACACTATCAGCATCCTCATTAAGTGTAATGCGTATCACTTGACGCTCAAGTAACATTTCCTTACCAAGCTCCTCCACACGCTGCACAGAGTCGGCTTCTGTCTTACATGTCTTCAAGTCAATATTACGGTATGCTTGCACATCACCATTAGAATCGAGTACAATCACAGGGATTGTATTATTCCCGTTTATCACCTTCAACACTAAATTGATGTCGGTGTTCTCGTCAGCATTGTTCAGCGTACGCATCGCCTCTGCCCAAACCGCCATCTTGTTGTGTTCCTCCTTGGCGAGGTCGCGTATGAGGAGATGCGACACGACAAGTGATGCCACGGCGATAATCACCGCAGCGAGCACAAGAAATATCTTCACTCTACGTATTTGGTCGGTCCATTGCATATAACTAATAACGCAATTACGGGCAGAATATTATTGAAGAAAGAAGGATTATTGCGCTTTCAAACGCAATAATCACCAATGATCACCAAAGATTGCTGTCCACCACTCTATTCACGCCATCTGCTGCAACCGAATCGGCGGCAACAGTTTCTGTGCGTGTGTCTTGGCGTGCGTTGGTCATCACACCGATAACAACAAGCAGCAGCGCAATCAGCGCAACGAGCACGGCGTTCACAACGGCGAACGACTTGCTCTTGCCTGCAAGCAGGCGCCTTATCTGGGCGATGTCGGAGGGTCGATGCTAGCGGTCTACATATTCCATGACGATGCACTCGCCAAGTTCTTCTACCGGCTCCATGCTTATGGTGCGGCAGATGTTGGGAAGGTCGAGCTGCAAGCCGCACTCACCGCCAAAGCCTGCCACGAATTCTGATGTGAGTCGTTTCTCCTTGTCGTTCATCAGCACGATTCTTTAACAACCCTAACTATCGAAAGTCCGCCGTTGCGACCCGCTACGAACGGCGGTGTGCGCTCGCCGTCACGCTCAAGGAACGGCAGATACAGCGGTTGCTCGGCAATGAAGCAACCCGTAACGAAACTGTCGCCAGGCAACATTTGGTTATGAGGTTGTTGCCCGTGGCGGTCTGCGGCACGACGAAGGCGCGGTAGACGGCGCCGTCCTTATATGGTGTAAGGCTGCGCACGCTGCCGACGACGCTTACCGTGAAGGTGGCGAGGTTGACGGTGGCGGAGGTGGCGAGATTGTTCATCTTCACCGACACATCCGCATCTGCGAGTGAGCTTTCGCTATATCCGGCACCTGCCTTGAGCACTATCTCAACCTGACTCATCAGGTGACGTGCCGCGATGTTCACCGGCGATGCCGATGGAGCGGCATCGAGCGTGGAGCCTACGATAAGGTCGGACGACTTGTATGCGCCCAGGCTGCTCTGGTCGGCACTGACACCGAACGGCATGGCGCTCACGCTTGCCACCATCTGCGTGTAGGGATAATACATATAGAAGTCGGCATGCGTCTGAGCGTCCTTCCAGTATACTGTCTTTTCTGCGTTCCATGTCGTGGTATAGGTGTACGGCATGTTGTCGAGGTGATTGCCCAAGGGTTTCAGCGTCGCCGCGCTGCCGTCTGCATTGCGGTTGACAACGAACAGCCCTATACGGTCGCCACTCTCGAACGCCTCCTCCGTGGCGCGGGTTATCGTGGCGCTGATATTTATAGGTATCTGTGCCGCGGGCTTGTCTGGCTCGGTGGGCGTAGGTGGCACGTCGGGGTCGTCGTGTCCGCACGATGTGCATGCTACGAGAAGAGCCAAAGCAATTAGAAAGACAGGTTTCTTATCATAAGCACTCATATTATTTGCGGTGTTAAAGCTTAACAAATACAAAACAATAAAATACAAGTTCACAATAGTTCACTTTTCACAAAAACAATAGTATGAGCCGATGTTTGCTTGGCTTAGTCTGATAGTATATGTGCTTGAAACGGGTATTACCACGCTGCGGTAACGGTGTTACCACACTGCGGTAATTCTGTTTGCACTTCGCCTTTGCGGAATATTTTGTAGCCGATTGCCGCCACAACGACGCTCATTATCGGCGAGATGATATTGAAGAAGCAATAGGGCAGGTAGGTGGTCGTCGCCACGCCGAGCACGGTGCTCTGCGTCATGCCGCAGGTGTTCCACGGCACAAGCACTGAGGTCACGGTCACGGCATCCTCTGTCGTGCGGCTCAGCAGGCGGCGCTCGTAGTTCTCGCGGTCGTAAACGTCGCGGAACATGTTGCCGGTGAGCAGGATGCACAGATACTGGTCGGCGATGGCTACGTTGAGCATCACGCCGGTGGTGGCTGTAGACGCCACAAGCGACGTGCGACCCTTCACCATGTGGATGAACAGTCGGGTGATGCCGCCCACCATTCCGCTTGCTGCCATCGTTCCGCCGAAACACATGGCGCAGATGATGAGCCAGATGGTGTCGGTCATGCCTGCCATACCGCGCGTAGACACGAGCTCGGTGAGCATCTGGTTCGATGTGCTCAGCGTCGTCTCGCCGTATACGCTCATCATCGCCGCCTTGAACATCGACGGGTCGATTTCTGTCAACGCCTCGCGCTGGAAGATGAGTCCGCAAGCCACAGCGAGAAGTGTCGATAAGAAAATGGTGACGATTGGCGGGGTCTTGCGCGCGATGAGCACGCCGGTGGCTACGGGCACTATGAGCAGCCACGGCGTTATGTTGAAGCGTCCGTCGAGGGCTGCCATGAACGAGGCTAATTCCTGCGTCTCCGTGGTGTCGATAGTGAGTCCTGCCACCGCGAAGATTATCAGCGCGAGGGTTATCGAGGGCACGGTGGTGAGCAGCATGTAGCGTATATGACTGAATAGCTGCACGCCCAGACTGCCCGAGGCGAGGATGGTTGTCTCGGAGAGTGGCGAGATCTTGTCGCCGAAGTAAGCGCCAGAGATTATCGCTCCTGCCACCCAACCGTCGGCGAAGCCTTGCGCTCTGCCAATTCCCATGAGCGCAATGCCGATGGTGGCGATGGTGGTCCACGACGAACCTGTCATCAGGCTGACAAGGGCGCAGATAAGGCAGGTGGACGCCAGGAAGACCGACGGATGGATGATGTGCATACCATAATATATTAAGGTGGGCACCACACCGCTCACCATCCATGCGCCGCCCAAAGCTCCGATGAGCAGCAGTATTATCAGCGCACTCGACACGCTCGACACGTTCTTCGTGATAGCTTTCTCAAAACTTGACCACGGCACATTAAGATAGCCCATGCCGATGAGAACGCAGAACGCCGATACGGCTATCAATGTCACCTGCGACGCTCCTGCCAGTGAGTCGCTGCCGAACGCTCGTATCGTCGCAACGAGCATTACCACGAGCAACGCAATCGGTGTGAATGACAGCAACGCCGACGGACGCTTCTTCAAATGCGCAGTTGCTGCGTGTTTAGCGGTTACTTGTCCACTTTTTCTTCCTTCCTTGTGATTCTCCATTGTATTCATCCTGAAACATTACGTATATTTATACATCCCATTCACTATTATCACATACAAAGTTACTGTGTTTTCTGCATATATACAACATTTTGCACTATAAAAGCGTATATAATTACAATAAAGAATAAACTAATGAATAAAATATTGTATAGATATACAACAAAATTAGATCTTGCGTACTCAATATATACACTCAATACCATGGGCGCTATCCTGGGCTATGTGATGTTGGGCTTTCTTGCTCTGGCAAGCGGCAAAGCCGAGCGCAGCTCGCGTTAATTGAGTTTTGACTTTACACGCAAACACAAACCTTAGGAGGGTATAGTATCTGCTATACCCACGCTATCACTAACCATAGGAGGCGGCGTGGGTATGGCAGGATGCCATACCCTCCTAAACGAAAAAAGGTCTCCAAAGTCGTTTGACTCTGAAGACCTAAAGTAAAGAAGGCAGCC
>ERZ859923.212-NODE-212-length-43627-cov-24.876480_pt1 | contig 43627 bp, 34 predicted proteins | sample MGYA00510116_ERZ859923 | MGnify/ENA primary metagenome ERZ859923 (study PRJEB30046, sample SAMN00715168) | human gut metagenome | study: EMG produced TPA metagenomics assembly of the A metagenome-wide association study of gut microbiota in type 2... | reverse complement strand
GCAAAGATAAACAATAATATTGGATTGTTAAAAACACAACAATATTATTTGATCCTCAGATATTCGAGAGCAAGACCGGTGTGGATACGCTTACATTTGCTGAGCGTATCTCACTGCGCACCAATGCTGTCGATTGGACTTTGCTGACTCCTAATCTGGGTGTAGAATTCGATGTGAAATCGACCAACTGGAACCGCTGGGCTGTTGGACTTACGTTAAAGACAAAGTGGAATACACCAGCAACATTCAAAAACCGAGTTTTCTATAACATCACGGAGGTGCGTGCCGACTTCCGCAACTATTGGCGTACCCGTCAGATAAATAATAAGGTACCTGCGCATACCGGCTTCATCGACCGTCTCTTCTCATGCCGTCGCCGTGTGGTGAAGCATCCGAAGACTACATATTATAGAGGTGCGTACATGTCGTTCAGCGATTTCTCGATAAAGTTTGGCAGAGAAGGACATCAAGGCAAAGCATTGTCGGCTGGTATTACATACGGTATAATAAAGCCTCTCTACGCTTTCCGCACAGGTAATACTCTCGACCTCGACCTCGGCTTCGATGCAGGCTTCGTGGCAGTCAACTCGGAGAAGTTCATATACAATCGTGCCGACAACTGCTATACACGCACCAAACAAGGCTCGTGGAAGGTTGTTCCGTTCCCGATGCCCACTGCGGCACGCGTAGGCTTCGTATATCGATTTGGCAGCTATCCAATCACGAAGAAATACCGTTGGCGTTACGATGCCGATGCACAATATCAGTACAGAATTGACAGTATCGCTAACCAGCGCGTTGTCGATGCTATCAATAAGCATAACAGAGATTCTGTTGAGTCTGTTATCTACAAGGAGTTCTGGCAGGTTTACGACTCTGTGGCTGTTGTCAACAGTGCTAAGGCTGACTCGATGCGCATAGTGAACGCTAAGCTGAAGGCAGAGGCTGACCGCAAGCAGGCAGAGATTGATCGCCAAAAGGCTATCGATGAGAAAAAGGAGAAGGAACGCCTGAAAGCCGAAAAGAAGAATAAGGACAAAAAGGCGAAAGAGGAATCAGAGCCAACCGAAGGTGCAGAGGCTGCTGAGCCGAACGCAACCACCGAGCCTACTGGGGAACAGACCCCAGTAGAGGGCGAGGCTCCTGCAGAGGGAGGAACTCCTACGGAGGAGCAGCAGGCCCCTGCAGAGAGTGAAGCTCCTGCGGAAGAGCAGACTCCTGCAGAAAGTGAAGCTCCTGCAGAAGAGCAGACTCCTGCAGAGGAAATCTCAACATCTCAACCCACAACATCTCAACAGACAACATCTAAACAGGAAACGAATCAGCCTTCTGCTGAACCAGGAAAGGAGGCAAGCAATGAATAGTAAGAAGTTATTATACACACTCCTGCTTGGAGCAACACTCACCTCATGTACTGAGGTAGAGATTTGTGAAAGGGATGAGCACCCACATAAGGGCGATGTCAACTTCACATATACATGGAATAAGCCAGAGGACAAGCCGAATCGAATGGGTGTGCTCTGCTATCGTGTCGTGGGACAGTGGAAGCAGGTGGCAGAGGTGAACACCGACGACCTCACACTGCGCCTCATCGGTGAGACGACCATCACACCCGAAAACCGTCCGAACGAAAACCCAGACGAGGGTGACAATACGGGCGGTGACAACACAGGCGGTGACAACACAGGCGGTGACAACACAGGCGGTGACAACACAGGTGTTACCGAGCCAAACGAGCCAAGCGAACCGACTGAGCCAACCGAGCCGACTGAGCCAACAGAGCCAACCGAGCCGACCGAACCGACAGAACCTGGTACTGGAACGACTCCCCCTCCGTTTACACCGACTGTAAAGATTCCGCGCGGTTATTATAAGTTTGCGACATTCCCGCTCGACAACCCATCCATCGACTACTCGGAGCTTGAGCAGTTCATGAAAAATGATGCTAAAGACTACCCGTTGCAGAACGTAGGCTTGAGCTATAAGGTGTACGACATAAAAGACCCAAAGCTCAACAAGCCATTAGCTTGGCAAGACTTCAACCCGTACGCGAAGTACATACAGCCCGATGTGGAGCCGCTCTATTACGACTCAACAGTAGTGCAACGAGTACGCGCCGACCGTCAGACAACCTTCGAGTTCAAACCGAAGATACTCTCGCAGAATATAGACATCAACTTCAACATCGTAAAGAATACGGATGAGGTGGAGTTTAAGGTGACGGAGGTATGGGCAGAGATAAGCGGCGTGCCTACTTATATAAAGATGAACACAGGCTATCTCGACATAAAGAAGACAAGCAAGATGTTGTTTAAGACCGACATCAAGCCGAACAACCCGGACGACAATGGCAACGACACCAACGAGAACAAGCGCATAGCTTGCCACGGCAATATCAATGTGACGGGCGTGGTGAATGTGCAGCGCGCTTACGGAGAGACTTTAGAGGATGTGCGCAAGAAGATATACGGTCCTGGTATTATGCAGGTGGTTATATACACAGAAGTGTACAACCCGAAAACAGGACAGACCTTCCCTCAGAAGTGGCAAGGCATCATAAACCTCTACAACACTCTGAACAAGGCAAAACTGATGACTACGACATCTGATAACAAGTACGTGTACCGCAATGGCGAACACGGAACAATAAACATCAGTGCCGAAATACTTCTTGATGGAAAAACGGTCGGTAACATAGACAAGGGCGGCGACGCTCTCGATCGTTGGATACAAACGGATTCCGATATAAATATCGACATTTAAAAAATAACCTATAAGATGAAACGAACGAAACATATTGTTAACATCTTGACAGCTGCAGTAACACTGCTGCTCACGGCGTCGTGCAATGTCTCTTATCCAGACTTGGACCTACCGCAGGGAGAACCGCCAACAAACGATGAGGATGTCAATATCGACAAGACATCGATTTTGCTATATACCAGTAATCCGGCATACTTCTCGGTAGTGTCCGACACACGTGGCTCTGTGGGCACACGTGGTACGGGTGCGTTCGAGCCAATGGAGACCGTGGCATACAACCGCGACAAGTACTTGAATGCTAAATTCCACATCTTCGCATTCCGTGCTTACAACGATGCCGATCCAAACGGCGGACAGGGAGTGCTCACGGAGGAACCCTCTATGTCGAGATACCGCTATGCTGAAGATGCGAGCGAGGGCAACAAGGACGAGTACAACACATCGTGTCTGCTCGACGGACCAGAGTACAAATTGGGTATGCCGTTCAAGTTCGAGCCCGACCAGTTTATCGGCACAATGAATGTGCTCACCAAAGACTATCCTGAAGACATCTATTACAGTTCTCGCTATCAGGATGTGGGCTACAACTTCTTCGGTTATTTCGTAGACGATCTTGATTTGAGTAACTATACGCGCGAAAAGGATAAGATATCTTACGACATAGAAATCGACGGCTATCAGGACGTGCTCGTGGGCGCAGCCAAGACTCCGCTTACGGAAGCCGACTTCGCCGAAGGTGGTATCTACGAAAAGGCAGCCAGACTGACCGAAGAGGAGAAGCAAAAGATACTAAACACACCTGGTAACTGTAGTACGTTTGCGGCACACCGAAACGTGCACCCAGTCGTAAACATGAAGCATCAGCTCACGATGCTGAAGTTCTTTGCTTACCCAGGCGCTTCGTCGGCTAAGGACGTAGTGATAAAGGATATTTCGGTGATGACGCTGACAAAGGGCACACTCACCGTCGCAAGCCGTAACATTGACGACTGTAAGCTTGTGTTCAAACCCGAGAATGCGGTTGATGTGCTGCAAAAGGCGGTGAAACTTGGCGAGTTCCAAAAGGAAACCGATGAGAATGGAGAAACGCACAATGTCTATGGCAAGATTATACCTAAGCTGAGAGATGAAGGCTATCAGGTAGAATGGAAGGACGAGTGGGCGGACAACGAGAGCCAAGTGGTGCCAGGTGTTACACATGTGCCTACTACAAAGGAGAAGATGGACGAGGCATCCGTCGAGCTCGGTGCTGGTTTGCTCGTGGCTCCGCAGGAGTCGTACGTAGTGACGCTCACATACCTATTCCCCGGACCTGATGGTGATAAGCACGAGACCGTATACAAAATCACGCCAGCTAAGAAAGAGGGCGAGCAAGCAAGTTTCGAGAAAGGTCTATTATATAATGTGAAGATTGGTGTCTACGGCTTGGAGAATATTCAGATCAGCGGAAGCGTTGACGGATGGGGCAAGGGTGAAGATATTGATATCGACCAGGACAAAGACCCTAACGACCCTAACATCAATGGATATTAAAATAGGAATAAGACAATCTTTTAAAATAACTTTTTTATTAATTTAAATTTTTCACGACTATGAAGAAAATGTTTTTCTTTGCATTGGCTGCAGCTGGTATGCTGACAGCATGCTCAAATGATGACACTCTCGGTGGAAATGGCGAACAGAACGTATCTGAACAGCAGATCCGTCTCGGCGTTGCTTCGTCTAAGGTTCAGACCCGTGGTACTGGTACCGTAGGTGGTATGACTGACGCTGAGAACAAATGAGCAGGCCAGACTCTCTGGGTGTACATGCTCCAGAAGGGTAGCATGGATCTTGCTTACTACAAGGCTCCGGCTGTTGGCGGTGTTGTAACTCCTGACGCAAAGGTGTTTGATAACAAGGAGTTTAAGGCTCCTAATACAGCTGACAACACAAATTCTGGTTTGGCTACTACAGCTGACAATACTATCGCTTACTACCCAGTTAGCGGCAATTACGACTTCTGGGGTTATCGCGTTGACGATGCTGCAGTAGGAGGTACACCTGTTGTAAAGACTGTTGATGACGCAGGTACAGAAGTAGAAGCAAATGCAGCTACAAAGCGTGTTGTTGATATCGAGATCGATGGTTCGCAGGATATCATGGCAGGCAAGGCAGCTCCTTCTGCTGATGAGGTTACTAAGCTTGGCAACTATGCTGATAACTTCTACTCTGCTTATGCAGCACGTAAGGGCGTTCAGCCGAACATCACATTCAACCACCTCCTCACACGTTTCACATTCGAGGTACGTGCAGGATCTAAGGCTACAGCGGGTCTCCCAGCAGGTGGCAATACAGACGCTGTTAAGGTAACTGGTGTTTCTGTAGGCTCAAAGACAACTGGTACTCTTACAGTGGCTTACACAGGCGAGACTAAGGCAGCTGCAGACCTCCTTACTTTCACTGGCGATGCTTCTGCTCTCACTTTGAAGCAGCGTGATGCAGCTTTAGCAGACAACAATGCACCACTCGTTGCTCTTGAGCCTGTTTCTTTGACATGGACAGATGATGCTGCAACAATAGGTGATGTTATTAAGGTAGGTGAGGCTCTCCTCGTTGCTCCTGGTGAGACAGAGTATCCTCTTACAATCTCTCTTTCTCAGGATGTTCTTGAGCAGCTTACTGGGGCTAAGGTTACTAGACCTCTCGAGCAGAAGGCTACTATCAAGATGGACGGTACAAAGAAATTTGAGCCGGGTAAGTCTTACAAGGTTACTATCACTGTTTACGGTCTTGAGGGAATCGAGGTTACAGCTACTCTCGTACCTTGGGCTGATGGTGGTTCAATCGATATCGACGACGACCGCAATCCGAACGAAGGCGAGTACACAGAGCCGACTCCTGCAACTCCAGAGCCAATAGAGCCTTAATCAGAGCATCTGATAAGAATCTCTATTTGAGTATGCAACCGCGTAAGGGTGCATATACAAAGCGTAGGGGCTTGCCCCTGCAGAAAGGGATTGGAGATATATAGACTCTCTTCCTCGCTGTGAAAGGTGAGGAAGAGACGAGTGTTTCAACAGTCCCAGTGAATAAACGTTTTTTTAGAAAAACAATAAATTCAACAAACAAATGAATAAGCATATATTCTTAATGGGAATGGCTGCTGCCATGTTTATGACCAGCTGCACAAACGAGGACGACCTCGCTGGCGGTAGCAACAATCAGCGACTGAACTCTGATGTGCCTATCGTGCTTTCTGCTGGTCAGCAGGCAAACAAAACCCGCGCATCGCTCGGCAATGTTGACGATGCTACAGGCACATATGACGGCACATTCGATACGCCTGCCGACAAGAACCTCGGCTTCTTCTGTCTTGCTACAGGCAAGATTGCAGCTAAGCAAGACATCACTTGGAAGACAGGCTTCGACAACCCTAACTTCCTTTGGTTGGAGAATATTCAGGCTAAGGCTGTGACTTCTAACGATGCCGACTTAGGCAAGCGTGTTACAGACCTTACACTCTTCGACGAGAATGGTGGCACAACACCTACTCTGCACTATTACCCGATGGGTAGCCAGTATAGCTATACATTCTATGGCTATTATCCTTACTCAGCGAACGTGGTGCACAACGGCAATAAGTACAGTGTAAAGGTAACAGGTCTGGACGGCACAACCGATCTTATCTGGGGTAAGTCGTTCGTTGCTAACGACGATCCTGACAAGGAGGACGCTTACAGCGCAAAGTATCTGCGCGACAAGAAGAAGCGCGTAGAGGCTGCCGGTAACGAGTGGAATGAGAAGGCACACAAGGAGAGCCGTCCGCAGCTCACTTTCGTGCACAAGCTCATGAAGTTTAACATCATCCTCCAAAAGGGTAGTGGCGAAAATACTCGTGTTGCAAAGCTGGGTATCAAGTCGGCTAAACTCCTCAATGTGGCTGACGCAGGTACACTTACTATTGCTGACCTCGACAATCGTCTCGCTGCTTTGACTGACGATGTTAAGGGTAAGGAAGGCGAGTTTGTTGTCGATTGGACTACTGCTAAGAACCACAACACTGAGGCTACTGCCTTCAAGTTGAAGGACAAGGACGGCAATGTTATCGGCGACCCAGCTAACGGTCCGTACCTCGGCGAAAACGTAAAGGTTACTGTTGGTGACGGCTTCCTCCTCCCTGTACCGACACTGATGACCGGTACTAACGCTGACGGCTCTACAAAGTATGAAGACAATGGCTACCTTGGTACAGACGCTGCAGCATTTGCGAACAAGGGTATCTTCCGCTTGCGTGTAGAGTACTACCTCTCCGATGCACCCGAAAAGGTGTACAAGGCAGCACAGTACGAGATTACTCCAGTATTCAAGAACGCTGCTGGTGATGTGGTTGATGAGCCTTGGAAGGCTGGTTACGAGTATGACATCGTAATCTCAGTTTCTGACCCAGAGCAGATTCAGACACATGGCTATCTCACTCCGTGGGAGAAGCGCGTAATCGAACTCGAATAAGCATTATAATTATAGAGCGGGTGTGGCGTTAAGCCATACCCACTCTTAATGATTTCTCAGACAAAACACTCCAACACCCAACAAACACCCTAAAACATACAACTGGTGTAGCCCACGATAGGGCAGCACCCACTAAAGTAGAAATATCAAAGCCCCACAATATATAAAGCAACACGCTGGTGCAGCGCGATGCCGCACCTTTAAACATAACATAGTAAAAATGAAGAAATTACTCTTGACATTCTTGATGCTCTCGGCAGTGTTCTCCGCTCGGGCGCAGAAGCTCGCCGTCAACACCGATGTGCTTATGGATGCGTGCATGGTACCAAGCGTCGGTTTGGAGATGACGGTCGGCAACTGGTCGACCCTCGGACTCAATGTGCTCGGATGTAATAAGCCGTATGGCAAGAACATAAAGTTGTTGGCAGCACAGCCCGAATACAGATACTACTTCTCAGGACGTCCGATGCATAGCTTATTCGTTGGCGTTGGAGGCGTAGGCGCAATTTACGATGCTTCTATAAAAGGAAAAGTGTACAAAGGAATAGCTTACGGTGGTGGCATCACCTTTGGTTACGTAATGAATGTCACGAAGCGACTCTTTATCGACTTCCACGCCGGAGTGGCTGCTGTAGGCTACAGTCGTAAGGAATACTTCGCAGGAGATAACTACGGCGACTATGTGGTAGGCGGACTCAACAAACCGAACGCATCAGGATATTACCTCATGCCACAACGCATAGGCATCTCAGTGGCTTACATCCTCAAATAATATAATAACACACAATAACAATGAAACGAAACTTTTTACGACATATATGCTTCGCGCTGATAGCTATACTGCTTGTCACCTTCACCGCTACGGCTGCCGTTCTGCAGCCGGAGGACGAAGGTGCGCATAGAGTGAAGGTAAAGGTGTACATCAAGCAAGGTAATAAACAAAAGTCGGCAAAGACTGTGCTCTATTGCGTTTGCTCTTCGTATAAGAGGGCTGAATATCTGAAGAAAAGGCTCGATGCTGCACAAACGCTGTACTTTAGCGGTGACGACCGTGCCATAGAGAAGGTTCTGAAAGAAGAGGAAATCGTCTTGAAGAAGTCACGAGGAAACGGCGAGTTTGAAGAGGCACTTATAGCAGGTCGTGGAGTAGTGGTTTTTCATCAGGATTATGGTGCAGTTGCCGTTGAGGTAAAGGAGGGACAGACCCTTATACCAGCGGTGCTTGTGAGCAAGGACCAGATTCTTGACGATACAGTCGTTTTTGGTTCTTATGGTGATAACGGACCGAGCGTGACTACCACATCTCCTATAGATTTAGGTGATACGGTTAATTTTCCTGTAGGATTCGAAATTCCAGCAGGACTTGTTACGGACAAGTCGCGTATTATCTGTCAGCCGATGGCTGTAGATTGTCAGACGGAAGACACTTTGGCTTATTTGAAGCCTATCATTCTGGAATCTGCCGACTATCATAAGAAGCAGGACAAACGCATGGGATTCGATTATATGCAGAACGATTCCGTAGCGTGTGGCTATGACTCGTCGTATGTGCTCAAGAGTAACAAGAAGGTGAAATATAAAACACTGGTGCCATACAAAAAGCCTAATAAGGACAAGAATTACAGAGGTTGCTTCCGTGTTGTGCTTGAAGATTATCATCATGTTATATGGGATAGTAGTGACCTGCCTACGGGTTCGTGCCTTGCGTTCAAGCCTTTGAAGTTCCTTGATTTGTCTGTCGCTGCTGCAGATATGGAGCTGACCGATGACTTCATGGAGCCTGCAGAGGAAAATACGGTGCCGATGAGTCGCGACCTGCCGTTGCGGTTTGAACAGGGAAAAGACATTCTGACAAACGACTCGCTGAACACAGTCATCCAGAACAACATCGTTGCCGAACTGAAGTCATACGGCGACCAGCTTTGGAGTGTTTCGGTGCAGGGTAGTTCTTCGCCGGAAGGTTCTGTAGAGCGCAATACGTTGCTTGCCAACAAGCGTGCGGACTATGCGCGTAGATTTCTCAACAGCAAAATAAAAAACGGTGTGCCTATTGCAACGCTTGAACCACGACTTTATACCTGGGAGGATTTTCTTGTTGAGGTGCAGAAGTTGGCAAATCAAGAGATGTATGACCAAGTAAAGGCGATTGTGGACGCAAATCCGAACAATGCAGGCTATAAGATGTTGAAGGACTTGCCTTATTGGTCTACTCATCTGGAGCCGATATTTGAAAGAGAGCGTGTCATGGTTTGTAAGTACAAATACTTGAGGAAGCATATTATGACTGCCGATGAGGTTGTAGAGACATATTTTGCAGAAAAGCCAGATTATGTTTCAGGTAAGAAGACCCTCTCAAATGGTGACTATTTCAACCTCTTCGCTAACGTTACAGATCCTTTGGAGCTTGACACCATCACGATGCTTGCCTATAAGCACATTACATCGCAGTCGGATTACACCTCGTTCAGACTCGCTCCGTATGTGGCAAACCGCATGGCACTTATTGCAAGTCGCAATGGTATGCCGGATGTAAATATTCTGAAGCCGTTCATCGACATGCGCAAGCCTGTGAATACATGGGACAAGAGTGATGCCATGAACCCGGTGAAGCTGAATCGCGAGCAGATTATACTCAACCAGGCTGTGATGTATTTACAGGAGGAAAAGCTCGACTCGGCCTTGCTCTTCGTCGGGATGCTGGAGAAAAAGAACGTACAGGAAGAGGCAACAAAACGTATGCGCAAACTTGTCGTTTTTCAGAAGGGCTATAGCGCATATCTGGAAGGACAGATAACAAATCAGAAACAGATAGACGATATAAAGGAGGCTGAGCGCTATATCCTCAATTCTGGCGACTTCAACCGTGCAATTATTTGGACAGAGCTACATGCGCAGCTCGGCAAGTCGCGTGAGGAATGTGAGCGCCTTATCGACCGTATGCCCGACGACAACCCGAAGAAGTGGTATCTGAAGGGTATAATTTGGGCAGGCGAAGTAGGCAAAGAGCCGGACGTTGAAGGCTATGCTGCAATAAGTTCAGACAGTTTCCGCAAGCTCTCCGATGAGGAAGAGTTCGAGCTTATGCGTACCGACCCCGTTAAATTCGAGGAGTATAACAAGAAACTGGATGAGTACAATGCCAAACTGGAGAATGATGCAGATCTGATAGACACGAGCAAGGTGCCTTTCTTTCTTGCCTATTTCCAACATAGCTTCGATATGGAGAAGAAGTTTATACGCTATTACCGTAACGAAGCAAATGTCAACGAAAAAATCCGTAAAGAGTATAAGTACTCGCGAAAGGATATTCCTGCTTACCGACAGAAGTTTGAGATGATAAAAGCTTACCACGACCAGCAGATAGCTGAAGAAACGGGTACGGGCTTAAATGAAGAAAACACACAGGAGCAAAATTCGTCGGACAATTCGGAGGCGGCTGCTCCTTCAGAAGATAACAAATAAGACCAAGAACAATGAGCATAAACATCATACGCCTTTACGCAACAGCGATTTGTCTGATAGGTGGCTTGAGCTGTAGTGTAGCAAGAACGACAACGTTCAGTGTCGCACCACGTGCCATTACGGAGGTGCCCGACTCATTGTGGGATGAAACGCTGGAAGAAGACACCATTGGCAAAACTCGCCACAACTACGCTACGGAGTTCAATGCCCTCAAGTACGTGCTTGAGGACCGCTATCGTGGCTATGACGACACCTTCAGAAAGAAGTGGTACGACCACCTCTTCTTAGGCTTCGGCGGAGGATTGCATAAAGACTTGGAATATGCAGGATATAACCTCTCGCCAATCACGATGGCGCACGTGAGTGTGGGTAAGCAGTTCAACCCTTACCATACAGTGCGCCTTACAGCCGGATTGGGATATGGCTACTATGAAGGTAACAAGAAGAACTATAAACAGTGGCAAGGTTCTGTCGACTGGATATATAGTCTGTCGACGTTGATGGACGGCTATCGTCCGTCTCGACTGCTCGATGTGTCAACAGTGTTTGGCTTTGGCGTGCGTCACAACACAACAAACATAGTTGACAACCATCGCACACGATACGAAATACGCGGAGGTGTGCAGGGAAAGATATTCACCGGTCCGCAAGGATACCTCACAATAGAGCCGTATGTAGGTATCAAGTCAAGACACCTGTACAATAAGTTCGGAGGCTTCTATGGCGTAAACATCGGTATGGTGTACTATCTGCACAACAACCTCTCTATCGAGGATCGTATGCGCTACATGAAGAACCGCCCTGAATATGTGGACAGCACAATGCAGTGGCATCCGCAGAAATGGCGTACACCATGGTTTGCCGAGCTCTCAGGAGGCATGGCATGGTGCGTGGGAGGTAAAGGTGTGAGCCCAAAGATGGGACACTCTACGAAGATGTCTGTAGGTAGATGGTTCTCGCCGTCGGTAGGTGTGCGCCTTAGCTTAGGACTCACCTCAGCCACATGGGACAAAACCCATGAGGCAATGGGCGAACAGGACGAGGATAGACGCGCTATGCTAAGCATACCAGTGCAAGACGATGCTGTGGTCGACCTGCATGATATGACCGCCGATGCAACGGCAGAGGCTCTCATCAATCCGTTAGGATTTATGAAGAACTACTCTTTCGACCAACCATTCAACGTGGCTTTAGCATTCGGTGGCGGTCTTAGTTGGATTATGCGAGAGCAGAAGACCCATCTGCGCACCATCAGTACGTTCTACACGGCAGGCTTACACCTCTCGTATAACCTCAGCAACGACTTGCAGGTGTTCCTCGAACCGAGCTTCACCAACTATAACTACCGAATACCGTATCGCAACATAGACGCAGTGAAGCGTTTCAACGCCCAGAGAGTAGTGGTTCGTCTTGGTTTCACAGCCTATACACGTGCTACAAACTATCGTATGAGGAAGCAAGATGACTATGAGGCACCACGCATTCCGCTTAGCTTCGGTTTGGGCGCAGGTACGATGCTGTTCAACACCAAGAAGACATACGAGGGCGCAGCGTTCAACTATAATGCACAGGCCTTCGTTGAAGGACATTTCGGTAAGGTGCATGGCGTACGTGCTTCGTTCGAATACTTGTCTATCAATAGCGTTGCGCCGGACAGCTATACTGGCACAACCGAGTATGGCACAGAATACACCACTACCGGACTCTTCAAGAACAACTACAAGCGAGGTTTCGTGGCGCTCAACTATTTGCTGAATGTCACCAACCTCTGCTCTGGCTACCAGAGCAATCGTATGTTTGAGGCAGAGTTGTTCGCTGGTCCTGCATTGCTGCTGTCGTTAGGCAATAGCACAGAACCTGATGGTTCGATAAAGGTGAATAGTTCGCACACCATGTCGTACTCACAAAGAAAGTACAACACCAGCCCGCTTATGGGTGCCAATGGAGGTATCAAGATAAAGATGAACGTGGCTAAGCACATCGCTGTGACGCTCACACCGCAGCTCTACGTAGTGCGTTATGACCCGAATATGCTTGGCGTTAATATGATGAAGCTGCGCACGTTCCAGACACTCAACCTCGGTGTGCAGTACACTCTGTAATCGGTGTGCAGTACGTATTATAAGTAAATAATAGGGCGGAGGAACAAACACCTCTGCCACTCTTAAAGCTATACAAGATATGAACATGAGAAAAATCGCTATAGGCTTGCTCGCTTTCGCACTTGTTGCGCCTTCGATAGCTTCTGTCTCGCTGAAGGACAAGAAGGAGAAGAAACCGAAGACCGAAAAGAAGGCAAAGGTTGACAATAAGACAAAGACTAACAAAGCGTCAAGTTCCAATTCGCCACGCAAGGTGCAGACCATCAACGATGTAGAAGCCGCAATTTTGGGTATAGAGAAGATTGTGTCGCACACACTCGTTGAGGTGGAACCTATTGTGCAGCAGATTTGCGAGTCGCAACAGACCAAGAAAAGCGTGTGCCCACGTATCTACGTAGGCGCAGCCAATGCCTTTTGGCTCAAATCGGGTGTCAGCGATACCACATACGCTTTGAAATACATCGACAAAGCAATAGAACTCGACCCTCATTATAGTCCAGCCTATATGCTCAAGGGCGACATCTACAAGTGGGCTGACGATACTACAGTAGCTGTAAACTACTATAAGAAGGCGATAGAGATGGCTCCCAACGACTTCAGGACGTATCGTAAGTATGCATTATTTGTAGAGGCAGGTTTGGACAAGGTGACAGAGCGTGCGTTTGCGGGCGATACAGAGGCTCAAGAAGAAGTACGTAAACGTAGAGCAAAGCTGGAAAACATCTACGCAATGGCTAAGGAAGCCAATCCTACATTCCCATATAATCGTGATTGTGCGCGTTTGTATGCTGCATATGGTCTTACTACAAATGAGATTCAAAAGGGCGTTCAGTTGTATGATGAAGCTCAAAAGGACTCTTTAGAGGCTGACGACTATACATCACAGGCCCGAATGGTATATACTTTTGTGGACAATGCCGATGGTAACACAAAGTTGCAACTCTATACGCGCATTATGAATATTTGCGATAGTGGTTTGGTAAGATATCCTGCATACTATTATATTCTCTCCACTGGTGCGGATTGGGCGAACAGAGCGTATGATCTTGTAAAGAAGCAGCAGGGTGATGCTCTTTATGAGTATAAGAAGTTGTTCGCTTCAAGGGCATTGGAGTATAGTGAAACTTTGATCGCAAGCAAAGACACTGCTATTACCGATTTGAATTACTTGAATTATGGTAAGGCACTTATTAATAACAATAAGTTAAATCAGGGAATAGATGTGTTGAAGGAATTGCTAAAGAGCCCGACAATTAAAGATGATCAGGTAGCTTCTGCAATGGGTGTTATCAGTAACACCTATAAGGATATGGGCGAATACGATAAGGCAGAAACGGCTTATCAAGAGTATATCAATACTGTTGAGAGCAATGGTAAGCTGAACTATTTCCATCTGCAGAACTATGCTGCGATGTATAAGGATAAGGCGGAAGAGTGTGTCGGAATGGAGCAGGTGGCAGCTTATAAGAAAGCCTTTGATATATATGGACAGGCTGCAGAACGATTCCCTGATTATGCAGACTATGGCTATGTCAATCAGCTTCAGTTGAGTACGTTGATCGACCCAGAGCAAGAGGCTGGCGTTGGATTGCAACCTGCTCTGAAGCTTTATGATAGCGTTTCTGCAAATGCTTCTTGGCAGTTGATGGCAACTCGTTATTTGGCTGTCTACTATTTTAAAGTGAAGAATAGCAAGGAGTTAGCTCGTAAATACTGGATGCGTTGGCACGAGCTCGACCCAGACAACGAGACAGTCAAGCGAAACATCGCAATCTTGTATAAGGTTAAACTATAAGATGAAGATATAGCTTCACATCAGATACAAGGCTATGGCAGCAATGTCATAGCCTTTTTTGTTCATTCGGAAAACCCTTTTTATATAGAAGCAATATATCATAGTAAAGTATCAGTACGCGAAAAAATCTACCATATCTCCCAGTGTCGCTGCAACTTACAGATTACGAGCATGTTAAAGGCTGGCAGATATGCTTCCGAGAGCTATATCTGCCAGCCTATCTACCAGACATCTACCATTCATCTATCATTCTATCCGTTGTCTAATCTGCTACGTCGTTCTCATTAGTCTTCTGCGGCAACATTGTTGTCCTTCTGCGGCAATATTGTTGTCCTGCTGCGGCAACATTGTTGTCCTGCTGCGGCAACATTGTTGTTCTGCTGCGGCAATATTGTTGTTCTGCTGCGGCAATATGAGAAAGGCATGGAGCAATATAAGGGAGATGTATTATTTACAGGACAACAATAAAAATTAATTGCTTCATGCCGTGTTTTCAGAATAATAATTGTAACTTTGTAAAGTAGCATTAAACCTATTGTATTATGGGAGGACTGAAAGATAGATACATACGTTTTGACTGGGCTATCAAGCGCTTGCTCCGTCAGAAAGCCAACTTCGACGTGTTGGAAGGTTTCCTTACCGTGTTTATCGGTGAGGAGGTGAAGATTGTGGAGATACTCGAGAGTGAGGGCAATCAGCAGACGCCAGATGATAAGTTCAACCGTGTGGACATCAAAGCACGAAACTCTAAGGGTGAGATAATACTTGTAGAGGTGCAGAACACGAGCGAGCTTTATTATCTGGAACGCATCCTGTATGGCGTAGCGAAAGCCATCACCGAGCACATCCATCTCGGTGATACATACAAGGAGGTGAAGAAGGTGTATTCTATAAGCATCCTCTATTTCGATATCGGTAAGGGTGCCGACTACCTGTATGTAGGACAGAACAAGTTCATCGGTGTGCATACAAACGACCAACTCGTTATAACGGCTAAGGAGAAAGGTGCTTTAGTGCAGAAGAGTCCGGCAGAGATATTCCCCGAGTACATTCTTGTGCGTGTCAACGAGTTCGACAAGGTAGCAGTGACTCCGTTGGAGGAGTGGGTCGCTTACTTGAAGAGTGGAGTAATAAAGGAGAACACCACTGCTCCTGGATTGCAGGAGGCACGCAAAAAACTTCAGTATTACTCGATGACCGATGCCGAGCGCTATGCTTATGATGAGCACCTCAATGCTGTGATGATACAGAATGATGTGCTTGGCAATGCACGCGAAGAAGGACTTGCTGAGGGTCGTGCCGAGGGACTTACGCAAGGTCGTGCCGAGGGACTTACGCAGGGTCGTGCAGAAGGTCGTGCTGAGGGTCGTGCTGAGGGTCGTGCAGAAGCAAAGAAGGATATTGTTAAATCTATGTTGAGCAATGGTCTGTCGGTAGAGCAGGCTGCAAAATATAGTGGTCTGACTGTAGAAGAAGTAGAAAGTATAAAGTAAAATCACGATATGGGAGAATATATAGTATCGGCGCGTAAGTACCGCCCGATGACATTCGACTCGGTGGTGGGGCAGGCTGCTCTCACCGCCACGTTGAAGAATGCCGTGAAGAGTGGCAAATTGGCGCACGCCTACCTGTTCTGCGGACCGCGCGGAGTAGGCAAGACGACGTGTGCGCGCATCTTCGCGAAGGCAATCAACTGCATGAACCCTACTACGGAGGGCGAGGCATGTGGCGAGTGCGAAAGCTGCAAGGCGTTTGCAGAAGGACGCTCGTACAATATCTTCGAGCTTGACGCAGCCAGCAACAACTCCGTGGAGCACATCAAGTCGCTCATGGAGCAGACACGCATACCGCCACAGGTGGGCAAGTACAAGGTGTTCATCATCGATGAGGTGCACATGCTTTCGCAGGCAGCGTTCAACGCTTTCCTGAAAACACTGGAGGAACCGCCTGCACACGTGGTGTTCATTCTTGCCACAACCGAGAAGCATAAGATTTTGCCAACCATCCTCTCGCGTTGTCAGATTTACGACTTCGAGCGCATGAGCGTGGAGAACACCATCAACCACCTGAAGTATGTGGCAGAGAAGGAAGGCATCACCTACGAGGAAGAGGCATTGGCACTCATCGCCGAGAAAGCTGATGGCGGTATGCGCGATGCCCTTTCTATCTTCGACCAGACGGCGAGCTTCTGCCAGGGCAACATCACATACGCAAAGGTGATTGAGGACCTGAACGAGCTCGACACCGACAACTACTTCAAGTTCGTCGACTATGCTTTGGCGAACAAGGTGAGCGAGTGCATGGTGCTCCTCAACTCGATAATAGAGAAAGGCTTCGACGGTGGTAATCTTATCAACGGACTCGCTTCGCACGTGCGCAACGTGCTCATGGCTAAGGATGCGCAGACGCTGAAGCTCCTTGAGGTGAGCGAGAAACAGCGTGAGAAGTACAGCGCACAGGCAAAGGCGTGTCCCACGCAGTTCCTCTACAAGGCGCTGAAGCTGATGAACCAGTGCGACCTAAGCTACCGCCAGAGCAGCAACAAACGTCTGCTCGTAGAGCTCACGCTCATCCAGGTGGCACAGATCACGCAGCCGGAGGATGCCGACAGTGCGGGGCGTAGCCCCAAGCAGCTGAAAACCCTGTTCAAACTTCTTGATTTCACCCGGACGAAAGTGGCTCAGCAGGTGGCTGCTCCGGTGAGCCATGCCTCGGTAAGCCATGTTTCAGCTGAGGCTCCTACTTCGCAGACCGCCGCATCGGGTTCGGCAGCCGTCTCCGACAAGTTGTCTGCCGGCGTACCACGCTTGAAGCTCTCGTCGCTCGGCATGACCTTCCAAAGCTTGCAGCGCAAGGATGCGGTGGCGGCAAAGAAAGAGGCGGAAGAGACAAACAAGGATGAGAACGAGCAGTTCACGCAGGAGTTCCTCGAGCTGCAATGGCTCTCGATGTGCAACCGTATGCCGCAGAAGATGGTGGGACTTGCTTCCCGAATGAAGAACATGCAACCGCGTATCACCACCTTCCCCGATATCGAGGTGCTGGTAGACAACCAGATATTGCTCGACCAGGTAAACGAGATAAAAGGTCGCATACGCGTCACGCTCGCCAAGGCACTGCACAACGGAAATGTGTCAATATCGCTCCGCCTCGCCGAGGCAGAAGAGATAAGCCGCCGAAAGACAAAGAAAGAGGTGTACGACGAACTGATGCAGCAAAAGGAAGTGCGAGCGTTCGTCGAATCGTTAGGGCTCGAACTTGTTTAAAAGTAAAAAAGTAAAAAAGATAGGAGGTATGGGCATCTTGCCCATACCACGCTGCCTCAAAAGTGTTTAAAAGGTAAAATATTTAAAAGCGTTACTATTCAAATCGCATACTAAGTGTGTTAGCTCTCAAGTAATGCATATTGATAATCTGCACCGACCGACGCGGACTATTTTTCAACGATGCTTTCGATGTACTTGCACACCATGTTGATGCCCTTCAGGTTGTCTCCACCCTCTGGTATGATGACGTGCGCGAAGCGCTTTGTCGGCTCAATGAACTGCTCGTGCATAGGTTTGAGCACCTTCAGGTAGCGGTCGACAACCATAGACACGGTGCGTCCGCGGTCGATGGTGTCGCGCTGTATGTTGCGTATGAGTCGCTCGTCGGGGTCGCAGTCGACGAAGATGCGCAGATCCATCATGTCGCGCAGACGCTTGTTGAGCAGTGTCATAATGCCCTCCACGATAATCACCGGTTTCGGCTCCACGTGTATCGTCTCCTTCTCGCGGTTGCACTTCAGGTACGAGTACGTAGGCTGTTCGATAGCCTTGCCCTCGCGCAGCTCGTTAATCTGCTTTATCAGTAGCTTCCAGTCGAACGCATCGGGATGGTCGAAGTTGATAGCCCGGCGCTCCTCTTCGGTCATGTGCGACGTGTCGTTATAGTACGAGTCGAGTGGTACGACAGCCACGTGGTGCGGCGGCAGTGCCTCAACAATCTTCTTCACTACAGTGGTCTTGCCGGAGCCTGTGCCGCCGGCAATACCAATTATTGTTATCTTGTTGTTTGTCATATTCTTAAGCTTGGTCGTATAATGTGCTGAACATGCGGCTGTAGAACTCTGCCTTGCGTTCGGGCTTCATGGGGTAGGCGCGTGAGCTGCTCGGCATACGCCATAGACGCAGTGTCCTGCTGTCGAAGCCGAACTGCACGTTCGCGCCAACCTTCGGCTGCACCTTTATGTCGAAGCACGCGCAGAGCACGTCGGTGGCTTTCTGCCCGGTGGTCACGATGTCGGTGAGCGAGGGTAGGGAGCGCACCATTGCCTTCAGGTCAGTAGGCTCCACCACCTCTAAGTCCTTGTCCGATGCCGTGTTCTTCAGTCGGCGCACCACCGTCGCCGTGTCGTACATGCCGATGCAACGCTCGTTGAGGAACGGGATAATGCGGTCGAGTCGGAACGTCTTTGCTTCGGTGTCGACGAAGTGCAGCTTGTCGTTGAAGAAGCATAGCCCGAAGATGCGCCACATATCGTTGGTGAAGTTGGGGTAGTAGAACCGCATCGACCAGCGCTGTTCGCCCGGCGGAAAGCTGCCGAGCATGAGCAGCCGGCAGCCGTCGGGGAGAAACGGGGTGAAGGGATGGCGTTCGGTATTCATTACTTCTGCTCCTTCACCAGATACACTACTACCGGCAAGTGGTCGGAATAGCCATCGAGCCATACACCGCCTGCGGTGGTACGCTTCGGCGAGCCCTTGTACTTGCCCTCGCTCTGTATGAGGTACGGGCGGATATGGATTTGATGCTGGAAGTACTTCAGAGTAGAGTAGTCTTTCGAGCCCTTCGGGTTGAGCAGGTTCGGAGTCATCACGATCTGGTCGAAGAGGTTCCACGATCCGTTGTAGAACAGTGTGCCCTTGCCCTGCTTTGTGAGAATGTTATACCACGGGTTATACATGTCGTCCTTGCCCGTCTTCTCGATAGACGGTTTGCAAGAGAGTCCTTCGGTCATCGACTTGTTTGTAGGGTCGTCGTTCATATCGCCCATCACGAACACCTTGCAGTTGGGGTCGGCGTTCAGCAGTGAGTCCTTCACCATGCGCACCTGTCTGCCAGCCACCTCGCGGTAGTAGGATGTGGCGAAACGGCTCGGCCAGTGGCACACGATTACAGCCACGTGTTCGCCGGCGAGCGTGCCGCTAACGGTGAGGTAGCCACGTGTCACGTAGTTAGAGTCCTTCTTCTCCTCGGGAACGTATGGTACGAGGCGCACATCCTTCACGGTGAAGAAGCGAGGGTTGTAGAGCAGCGCGCAGTCAATGCCGCGGCGGTCTGGACCCTCTACATGTACATATTTATATCCGCGCTGCTTCAGAGCAGGCTGTGCTGTGAGGTCGTCGAGTGCCTTCGAATTCTCCACCTCCGAGAGTCCGATGAGGGCGCATCCGATGCCCGGCAGTTTGTCCGTGCCAAGGTCGGCTAATGCCTGCGACATATTGCGTAGTTTGTGGCTATATTTCAGTCCGTTCCATTTGTATGCGCCGTTAGGCAGGAAGTCGTAGTCGCGCTTGCCCTCATCGTGGCAAGTGTCGAAGAGGTTTTCCTGGTTGTAGAAACCTACGGCATAGAGATTGAATTTCTTCTGAGCCGATGCTCCCAGTGTCATGCATAGGAGTAAGGCGAGGATAAAGAGATTTTTTTTCATTTGAGTTATTTGTTTTTTGTTTTTATTCGTTACACACAGCGTGTACGTGATACACGCCTACAAAGTTACAGTAATTTGTTATCATTGTGCCCTATTTCGTATTTTTTTTGCATGAAATTGCGATTGTTTTCCAATCCGTTGGCATGTTCTGCATTGAAACATATACTTAATAAAAATTAAATATGGAAATGTTTCATTAATTGAATAAAAATGTGTTACTTTGCAATCTATTTCTTAAACTACCCTAATTGAATGAAATAAAAAAAGTAGTAGTTGATTTAGAAACGAAAATTTAAAACTTAATTATAAACATTACATGCAAAAGAAGCTTAAATTAGCAGTGTTGGCAATGTGCTGCGCTCCGTCTGCTTTCGCTCAGACACAGACCGACTCGATCGGTTATCATAGCGAAGCTGCAAGCGAGGCTGCCTTCACTTTCACTGAGGCACAGCTCGGTGAGGACGACGACATGACACAGAACGTGACAATCGTCAACTCCAACTCCGACATCTATGCCAGCCAGGTGGGCTATCTGTTCTCACCGGCACGTTTCCGCTATCGTGCTTTCGACCAGAAGTACAATGAGGTTTATCTCAATGGCTTGCAGCTGAACGACATGGAGAGCGGACAGTTCCGTTACTCTCAGGTAGGCGGTCTGAACAACATGACCCGCAACCAGGAGTTCGCCCTTCCGTTTGAAGGCAACAACTTCACCATGTCGGGCATGGGCGGCTCCAACAACTACAACTTCCGTCCGTCGGCAATGCCTGTAGGTCATCGTATGACCCTCAGTGGTGCTAACCGCAACTACACTCTGCGTGGCATGTACACCTATAGCACTGGTCTCTCAGAGAAAGGTTGGGCGTTCACAGGTGGCGTGAGCTATCGTTGGGCACGCAACGGCTACGTAGAGGGCACATTCTACAACTCGCTCTCTTACTTCCTCGCCGTGCAGAAGGTGATGGGTAAGCACAGCCTCTCGCTCTCTACATGGGGCAACCCGACTGAGCGTTCTACACAGGGCGCAGGTACAGACGAGATGTATTGGCTCGCCAATAACCGCTACTACAACCCTTATTGGGGCTATCAGAACGGCAAGAAGCGCAACTCACGCGTGGTGAACGACTATGCTCCGAGTGCAATCCTCACATGGGACTGGAACTTCAACGAGAACTCGAAGCTCACTACATCGTTCTTCGGCAAGTACTCTATGTATAAGAGCACAAAGCTCAACTACAACAACTCAGACAACCCACATCCTAACTACTGGAAGAATATGCCGTCAAGCTACTACGACGTGTGGAATAGCGAAAACTCTACATATCGCACAGAGCAGGCTTACGAGGATTGGTTGACATCATACAACTATTGGCGTGCATCAAAGGCTAATCGTCAGATTAACTGGGATCGCCTCTACTACTCAAACAAGAACGCAGCAGCACAGGGCGGCGACGCTATGTACTACATCCAGGCTAAGCACAACGACAACCTGATGCTCTCGTTTGCCTCTACATTCAATCACCAGATTGACAAGGACAAGAAGGTAAACGTAGGCGTACTTGCAGCTACCAATAAGGCAATGCACTACCAGACAATGGAGGACTTGCTCGGTGCTACCCAGTTCCATAACATCAATACATATCTTATATCAGATAAGTACACAGCTACTTCGCCCGAAGCACAGTACGACCTCAACCATCCTAACGCAGTCGTTAAGGAAGGCGACCGCTTCTGCTACGACTACAACCTGCTCATCAACAAGGGCAAGGTATGGAGCTCGTACACCGAGAACTTCGGTTGGGCTAACTATACCGTAGCTGCTAAGCTCGGCTACACCTCTTTCCAGCGCGACGGCAAGATGCGTAACGGTTTGGCTGCCGACAACTCGTTCGGCAAGAGCAAGCGAGCAGAATTCGTTGATGGTGGCTTCAAGTTCGGTTCTAACCTCACACTCGGTCGTGGCAACGTGCTCTCGCTCGGCGTAGGCTATGAGCACCGCGCACCCGAAGCACGCGCAGCGTTCATGTCGCCAGAGATTAACAACGACTTCGTTCAGGGACTCAAGAACGAGCGCATCTTCAGCACAGAGCTCGGCTATATGTACGAGAACTCTTGGCTCCACCTCAACGTGAAGGGCTACTACAGTCGCATGACTAACGTATCCGACTGGCAGAACTTCTACAACGACGATAGCAACTCGTTCATCTATGTGTCTATGACCGATATGAACAAGTCGTACTACGGTGCAGAACTCGGCGCTAAGTTCAAGCTCGCAAGCTTCCTCGACATTAAGCTTATCGGTACAATCAGCGAGGCTAAGATTACGAACAACTCCAAGCTCTGCTACATGAAGTCGACAGATGCCACACTGTACGGCACCGCCCAGACAGGTGACAACTACGACTATATTCACAACAAGGGTATGCGCGACAGCGGCACACCGCTCACCGCTCTCAGCCTCGGCGTAAGCTATCATCAGAAGGGTTGGTTCATCGACCTCAACTGCAACTACTACGACCGCATCTACCTGTCGTACTCGCCTAACTACCGTTTCCACAAGAACGTGAAGAACCGTAACGATGTGATGAAGGCACTCGGTCAGCCGATTATCAACGACGTGACCGGCGAAATCGTTTCAGGAGCACTCGATCAGGCTAAGGGTCACGGCGGATTCATGCTCGACGGTTCAATCGGTCGCAGCATCTACCTCAAGCACGGATCGCTCTCGATCAACCTCATGGTTCAGAACATCCTCAACAACCGCAACATCGTTACAGGCGGTTACGAGCAGAGCCGAAGCGGCTACACACAGAGCCTGAACGTACGTGGCTACTCGTTCGAGAAGAACCCGTTCAAGTTCTACGCCTTAGGTACAAACGGTATGCTGAACATTACTTATAAATTCTAAATCACAGAAAGAAGATGAAAAGTATAAAATATCTGAAACTCGCGCTCTTCGCGCTTGTTATAGGTCTTTCTGCTACATCATGTATGGATGAGGACTGGACCGACCCTACTGGCGAGGTGGCACCGTTCGGCAACAACCAGCTTCAGGAGACCAATGTCGTTTCTATTGCTGATCTTAAGGCAAAGTACGGTGCACAACTGAAGGATGTAGTGAACGACACAGTGCGCATCGCCGACGGTGTGCAGATCAAGGGTCGCGTCACAGGCAACGACATCTCTGGCAATATATATAGCCAGGTTATGATCGAGGATGCTACCGGTGGTATCATCGTCAGCGTTGCTCAGGGCGGCATCAACGGTCAGCTGCAGGTTGGTCAGGAGATTCTCGTTGACCTCGGCGGACTCTACTATGGCGTATATCGCACACAGCCACAGCTGGGCATCCCGTACACCGACTTTAAGAAGAACCAGACTTACCCGAGCCGCATCAGCCGTGCAGAATGGCAGACACGCTTCAAGATTCTCGGCAAGCCCGACGCTTCGCTCGTGGTACCTCACGTGTTCGAAACTTCTGAAATCAGCACACTCAACGACGAGACCGTTGCACAGAAGTATTCTGGACAGATTGTGACACTGAAGGGTGTGGAGTTCGACACAGCCGACGGCACCGTCACATTCGCTCCTGAGGCAGAAGGTGCCACTACAGGCTACGGCGTGACACGCTACTTCAAGGGTTACACTGGTCAGAAGAAGCAGATCGGCATCCGTACAAGCTGCTACGCTAAGTTCGCTGCCGAGAAGCTGCCGAAGGGCAAGCTCAACGTAACCGGTATCCTCACCGTTTACAAGACCAGCGCAACATCGTCTTACGGCACAACAGTGCAGCTCGTGCTGCGCACACTCTCCGACATCGAAGTGCTCGAGCCAGAGAAGAATCAGCCGGCAGAAGAGAAGTAAGGCTATCTTACATTATTATATATTATATAACAAGCAAACAAACAAAAGAATATGAAAAAGATATTTTTCTCAATGCTCGTCGCAACAATGACAGCATTCACATTCACAAGCTGCGAGGACGTTCCTGCTGCTTATGAAATTCCAGGCGGTGGTAACGGCGGTAACGGTGGTTCAACCGAAACGGTTGGCAACGGTACTGCAGAGAATCCTTACACTGTAGAGGACATCAAGAAGCATGGCGCAACAGGAAGCAATGTCTTCGTAAAGGCTTACATCGTAGGTTTCGTTCCTGAAAAGGCTATCGACGACGCAAAGTTCACAGCCGAGGGTTGTGAGGCTGTAAGCAACGTGCTCATCGCAGCTTCTGCTGACGAGACATCAGTTGATAATGTAATGCCAGTACAGCTGCCTGTCGGTGATGTGCGCAATGCTATCAACCTCAAGGACAATCCTACAAACATCAAGCAGGAAGTAGTTCTCTGCGGTAACATCGAGGCTTACTTCGGCAAGACCGGTCTGAAGTCGGTTGTCTGGGCTAAGCTCGGCGACAAGGAGTTCGGTGCAAAGCCTGGCACAGAGGGTGGTGGCACCGGAATCACAGGCACACCGAAGGGCACAGGTACAAAGGACGATCCGTTCAATAGTGTAGCTGCTAATACAGAGGCAGCCAAGTTGGCTGCAAACGCAGTGTCTGAGCAGGGCTACTACATCAAGGGTAAGGTGGTTTCTGTGAAGGAGGCTTTCTCTGCACAGTATGGCAATGCTTCTTTCTATATCTCTGACGACGGCAAGGCAGATGGTCAGTTCCTCGTGTTCCGCTCACTCTACCTCGGCAATCAGAAGTGGACAGAGGGTCAGGCAAACATTCAGGTTGGCGACGAGGTCGTAGTTTACGGCAAACTCACCAACTACATGGGCAACACTCTTGAAACAGCTCAGAACACTACATACCTTGTGTCTGTAAACGGCAAGACAGAGGGTGGTTCAACTGAAGGTGGCGAGGACAAGCCTGGCACTGGTGAGGATAAGCCTGCAGGCAATGGCAATATCGCTATCGACGGCACAATACTCACACTCTCTAACCCGAGTGTTCAGGCTGGTGCAACAACAGTAGAGATGGTTCCTGGCGACTTCTATACAGAGAATGGTACTGAGGTTACAACCATCACTCTTAAGGACGGCACAAAGATCGTCTTTGACGCAAACGGCGAGAAGAATGGTCCGAAGTATTACACAGGTGCTAACTACTCTAACATCCGTGTTTACAAGAACAACACTATTACTTTCGAGGGTCACAAGGCAATCGCTAAGGTTGTGTTCAGTTGCGATGTAGACAAGAACAAGAATGTCAATTGCGTTGGTAACGAGACAGCTACTGTTGTTATCGACGGCAAGAAGATGGTTTATACAAACGTCTTCAAAGAGGCTTCTGGCGGTGGCGTTCAGTTGCGTATAACCAAGATCGTAATCACATACGCCAAGTAATAGGCTTATTTATATCGTAAGTAATACGATTCTTTAATATTCCAAGCCATTTCAAACGATGAGGTGGCTTGGAATTTTTGTTTTCAAAAATTTGTGGGTCTCGTAAAAAAGTCGTAACTTTGCATCCGCTAAGCATTTGAAAGCGAATTATTTATTTAACACTATAACAATTTAAACAAAATGAAGAAGGGAATTCATCCAGAAAACTATCGCCCCGTCGTATTTAAGGATATGTCCAACGGCGATATGTTCCTTACAAAGTCTACATGCAAGGCTACAGAGACAGTAGAGTTTGAAGGCGAAACTTACCCAGTGGTAAAAGTCGAAATCTCAAGCACATCTCACCCGTTCTATACTGGTAAGAGCAAGCTTGTCGATACTGCAGGTCGCGTAGACAAGTTCATGAACCGCTACGCAAAGGTTCGCAAGTAAGGAAAAGAACGAGATATATACTTCAAATAGACACGCTCTATTTTTGAAATAGAATATTGAGAGTGTGTTCCATCCGTAGTTGCATATACGTATGGAACATACTCTCTTTTTTATTTAAGAGTAAAAGAGGGACTTTTAAAAGTAAAAAAGTAAAAAGTAGGAGGTATGGGCATCTTGCCCATACCACGCCCCCACAAAACATATTTTTTAAAAGTAAAAAAGTAAAAGAGTAAAAGGGACTTTAAAGGAAAATAACGGATGAAACAATGTTTTAAATACGCGCTGCGCTATGCAACTGTTGTTGTGATGATGCTCTCTGCGTTCACCTTCACCGCTTGTGGAGGCGATGACGATGAGGGCGATGGCAATCAGAGCGGTCAGGTAGATAAGAAGAACAAGAACGCCAACATACCGTCGGCAGCCAACGGCTACAACAAAGCTATTCGACGCACGGAGTTCCCGGCTCTGAAGAAGACGGGCAAGCAGAAGGTTATCGTCTATCGCATGACATCTACATCTTACGATAAAGACGGTGTTAACTTCTCGGTGGAGTGGGACTGCGACAAGCGTTCGCAGCGCTGGACGTGCTATCAGATGCACAAAGGCTACTCGGGCAAGTATTCGCGTGAATCGAACTTCTTCTTCGATGCTACGAACCTCAATAGCAACGAGTATTGGGGCGAGTACACTCGCTTCCCTGGCTACGACCGTGGCCACATCTGTCCGAGCGGCGACCGCACAGCTTCAAAGGAGATGAACGCTCAGACGTTCGTAATGACGAACATGCAGCCGCAGTATGGCGAGTTCAACGGCTACGACAAGAGCGGCAACAATGGCTTGTGGCTGCGTATGGAGAACCAGCTGCGCAAGTGGGCTGACAAGCTCTCTGCAACGGATACTATCTTCGTGTGCAAGGGTGGCACAATCGACAGCGAGACGAACATCATAACGCGCATCGGGGGCAAGCTCATCGTGCCGAAGTACTTCTACATGGCTATCCTGCGCAAGAGCTCGTTCGGATATGCAGGCATGGCGTTCTGGAGCGAACAGACAAATGCGTGGCGCACGAACGAGACGTTGGGTTCACACGCTATCTCTATCAAGGAGCTTGAGGCGCGCACCGGCATCGACTTCTTCTGCAATCTCCCTGATGATGTGGAGGCGCAGGTCGAGAAAACGTTCAACCCGAGTGTCTGGTCTGGCTTATAATCTTTCTCTTCCCACAGATGTATTGTAGGAGGGTATTGTAGGAGGGTATGGCATCCTTGCCATACCCATGCACCCACAGAGATAATCTCCCACAGAATTCACTCTGCTGAGATAATCTCCCACAGAATTCACTCTGCTGAGATAATCTCCCACAGAATTCACAGAACCTACAGAACTTTCTGCTGAGATAATCTCCCACAGAATTCGCAGAACCCACATAGTCTTCAGTTGAGAAAATCTCCCACAGAATTCGCAGAACCCACAGAGTCTTCAGCTGAGAAAATCTCCCACAGAATTCACAGAATACACAGAGTCTTCAGTTGAGAAAAACTCCCACAGATTTCACAGATTTACACAGATTTTTATAGCAAAAGGTTCTGTGTGTTCTGTGAATTCTGTGGGAGAATAACGCAATCAGTATCTGTGCAGATCTGTGAAATCTGTGGGAGTTTTTATGTTCTAATGTATAGTGTGAAATCTGTGGAAGTTTTTATGTCCTAATGTATAGTGTGAAATCAGTGGGAGTTTTCATATTTCTTTGCGCTGTTCGTAGCCCACAGCCCTGCGAAGGTGAACGCCCCGTTGATCATGAGCAGCTCGTAGCCGAAGCGGTAGCCCCAGAGATGCTGCGCTGCGATGTCGAGAGCGTAGCAGAGTAGGGGGGAGGCGAGGCATACATAGGGCACGAGGCGGTCGTTGACGGCGCGATGCGTGAGCAGTCCGAAGGCGAACAAACCTAACAGCGGACCATAGGTGTAGGAGCAGAGCACGTAGATGGCGTCGATGACACTCGTAGAGTTGAGCATACGGAACAGCAGAATGAACGCCACGAACATCACGGCGATGCCCACATGCGCCCGTCGGCGCAGACGCTCGTCCTCGGGGCACTCGCAGATGTCGACGCAGTAGCTCGTGGTGAGAGCCGTGAGCGCCGAGTCGGCACTGGAGAACGACGCCGCCACGATGCCTATGGTGAAGAACACCGTGACGACGGTGCCCAATGCGCCCGTCGCCGCGAACATCGGCAGCAGCTCGTCGCCAGCCGCAGGCAGCGGTGTGCCCTCCTTCTGCGCCAGCATCATAAGCAGCACGCCCAGAGCCATGAACAGCAGGTTGGCTGGTACGAAAGCGAAACCATACGTACACACATCCTTTTGAGCCTCACGTAGCGATTTGCACGTGAGGTTTTTTTGCATCATGTCCTGATCCAAGCCCGTCATCACGATGGCGATGAAAGCTCCGCTGAGCAGCTGCTTCCAGAAATTCTGCGTCGACACCCAGTCGTCCCACACGAACATGCGGCTATGTTCGTCGGCAGCCACCGCCCGCACGGCTTCGCCCACGCTCATGCCAAGCTGCTGCGTCACATTATATATAATAAGGAGCAGCGCGGCGAACATGCAGGTGGTCTGGAACGTGTCGGTCCACACCAGCGTCTTGATGCCGCCGCGGCGCGTGTAGAGCCAGATGAGCAGCGTCATGCCGACGACGGTTATGGGGAACGGCACGCCCACGGCGTCGAACACGAAGCGTTGCAGAATGATGCAGACGACGTAGAAGCGCACCGCTGCGCCCGTCATCTTTGACGTGAGGAAGAACCATGCGCCGGTCTTGTACGACCGCTTGCCGAGCCTCTCCTTCAGATATGAGTAGATGGTCGTCAGGTTCAGCCGATAGTAGACCGGCAGTAGCAGGAAGGCGATGGCGAAGTAACCGAGGATGAAGCCGATGCAAGTCTGTATGTATGTCATATCGGTGCGCATCACCATGCCCGGCACGCTCACGAACGTGATGCCCGAGATGGAAGCGCCCACCATTCCGAACGCCACCATGTACCACGGCGAGCGTCGGTTGGCGCGGAAGAAGGTCTCGTTGTTGTCGCCACGTCGTGCGGTGAGGCGGCTGAAGAGCATAAGAGCCGCGAAGTAGGCGGCTACGGTGAGGAGGATTGTCATGTTTTGGTTGATATAATAGGAGGCTACGGCTTTCTTGCCGTAGCCTCCTACAATTTGCCCTATATTTTGTTTTTACTTGTTAACCCTCGATTTAAGGTTGCGTGGGTATGGCAGGATGCCATACCCTCCTATGTTACAGGTTGTGCTCAGTGAGCCAGCGCTCAGCCTCGAGCGCAGCCTTGCAGCCTGAGCCTGCAGCCACGATAGCCTGGCGGTAGTTCGGGTCGGCGCAGTCGCCGGCAGCGAACACGCCCTCCACGTTGGTGCGCGGCGTTCCGTCGATAGTCTTGATGTAGCCAGTCTCGTCGCAGTCGACGAACGGACGGAACACGTCGGTGTTCGGCTTATGGCCGATAGCGAGGAAGAAGCCGTCGATAGCGATGTCGTAACGCTCCTCGTCAGGCTCGCCCTTGCGCTTCACGAGGTGAGCACCCTCCACGCCGTCCTCGCCGAAGAGTCCGAGAGTGTTGTGCTCGTAGAGAATCTCAATCTTCTCGTTCTCCTCCACGCGCTTGCGCATCACGTCAGACGCACGCAGGTAAGGCTTGCGCACAATCATGTACACCTTCTTGCAGAGACCAGCCAGATAGAGAGCCTCCTCACACGCTGTGTCGCCGCCGCCCACTACGGCAACGGTGCGCTTGCGATAGAAGAAGCCGTCGCATGTGGCACATGCGCTCACGCCCTGTCCGTTGTACTTCTTCTCGTCGTCGAGTCCGAGGTATTTGGCGCTTGCTCCGGTAGCGATGATCACGGTGTCAGCCTCTATCTCCGCGCCCGTGTCAGTTGTGAGCACGTAAGGCTTCTTCGAGAAGTCGACCTTTGCGATTGAACCCTCGCGGATGTCCACGCCGAAGCGCAGAGCCTGCTGGCGCAAGTCCTGCATCATCTGATTGCCGTCCACGCCCTCGGGGTAGCCGGGGAAGTTCTCTACGACGGTAGTCTGTGTGAGCTGACCGCCAGTCTGAATGCCGCAGTATTCTACCGGGCTGAGGTTGGCGCGTCCAGCGTATATTGCAGCAGTGTAGCCTGCCGGACCGCTGCCCACGATGAGGCAACGCACATGTTCTCTATTTTCCATTTCTATTGATTTTATTACAAGTTGTTATGTTGAGATGTTGTGGTGTTGAGATATGTGGGGTTGTATGTGGTGTTGTAATGTTGTTATGTTGAGGTGTTGAGATATGTTGTGGTGATATGTTGTGGTGTTGGCATATCTCACCACCTCACCATCTCAACATAACAACTCCACACATCTCACCACCTCAACATCTCACCACCTCACCACCTTAAATAATCTCTTCAATCTGCTTTGCGATATTGTCGAGGCTCTCAGTCGGTTCGAATCGAGCCACTACCATTCCGCGCTTGTTGACGAGGAACTTTGTGAAGTTCCACTTTATGTCGGCTGTCTCCTTATAGTCGGGCGCATCCTTGGCGAGCATCTCCTCAAGCACCGGAGTGAGTTTGTGCGCAGGGTCGAAGCCTGCGAACGACTTCTGCTCCTTGAGGAACTTGAAGAGGTCGTCGGCGTCGTCGCCGTTCACCTTCACCTTCTTGAAGCGCGGGAACTCGGTGTTGTACGTGAGCTTGCAGAACTGGTGTATCGACTCGTCGGTGCCAGGAGCCTGTGCGCCGAACTGGTTGCACGGGAAGTCGAGCACCTCGAATCCCTGCGCATGATACTTCTCGTAGAGCTTCTCCAGCTCCTCGTACTGCGGTGTGAAGCCGCATTTTGTAGCTGTGTTCACAATGAGCAGCACCTCGTTGGCATACTCCTTCAGCGACACGCTCTTACCTTTTCTGTCTTTCACCGAGAAATCATAAACAGTCTTCATCTTTCTTTTCTTTATTTGTTTAATGTGTTCTTTTGATATCCTTTTGTCTCGGGGTATTGTTTGTTGTTTCGGGGTGTTAGCTTTAAGTCTTGTGATACAGACTTTAATTTTACAAAGGTAACGATTTTATTGGATAATACTCACTATTTGTTCTCATTTTTTTTCAACTTCTTAACTTCTAACCTTATAGACTACGCGTCGTGTTCCGTCCGCCATCCGATCGGATTCTGTTCGCCGTCCAATCAGATTCCGTTCGCCACCAGATCAGATTGCGTCCGCCGTCCGATTGGATTCCGTCCGCCGTCCAATCAGATTGCGTCCGCTGCACGATGGTGGAAGTTCGTACATTAAAACTCGGGAGAAGGCATTCTGTTGTCGATTTGCAGCTTACTATGCTTTCGTATCGTGTATGCAAAAAGAATCCAAGGACGGAAGCTTTCGCTGCGGAATGAAGCACGCTGGTGTTGATAGTAGTCGGGCATGTCGATGGTGGTCGATTGCTTTCTCACTCCGCTGATATAGTTTACGCCAGCCGAAATCTGTATTTGCTCCGTAGGATACCAAGCTATGGACACATCGGCTTTAAGCGGATTGGCATATTCGGTTGTGGAGATGGCAGAATAGCTCCTGTTCTTCCATCCGGCATTTGCGATTACTGCCAACCGGTCTTTAGCCCACCATGTGAGGTTGCAGTTCATGCCCCACGAGAACAGACGGTTGCCCGTATTGTAGTGTTCCCATGTCATGTCGGGCGAGAGGTATGCCATAACGGAACCAGTACGGATGCTGAGTCCTGTTCCAGCGTTCCAACGATTGTAATTGCCATTGTTTCTGTACGACTGCACTACATACTCTTCCTCATTGTGTAAATATCCCTCAATCATATTCGTAGTGATGTTGTGTCTGACAAAAGTTTGCAGACGCAAGCTTCTTATTATATTGATGTCGTATGTAAAGGCGAAATCGTGGGTCTGCACGGGGCGCAGGTTGATATTGCCTTCAACCTTCTGCCACGGGTTAACGGAAGAGGAGACAGGAGCCAACTGAATGGCTGTTGGGAGCTTGTTGCTAAGCGTGTAGGAAATACGGGCTGTTTGCGATTTGGACAGCCTGAAAGCCATTGCCGTTGAAGCCTTCGGGCGCCAGTAGTTGTCGCTTCTGCTGTCTGCCTTCACGAACATGCCCTGCAGTCCGACGGAGGTCATCAGCATAAACATTCTCCAGTTGTTTGAATAAGAAAGGAAAGAATAATTGCTCGTTTGCGACACGTGCGACAAGGCTGAAGGCTCCAATGCTCTGTCCCATACGTTGTCGTGAGTGTACAGCAGGTGGTTGCCGGCTTCTATCTGTCCGTATCGGTGTGCGCTTCCGATGTAGTCTACGTCGAAAGCCGCTTGGTTTCTGATATTGTCTAACGCCACGATAGACGACAGCTGTTCAGTGTCTGTATATTCAGAGTAACGTTCGTCCTTACATGCCTTGGCATGATTGAAATAGGCGAATACGTCCAAATTAGACTTATCGCTGAATGTTCGCTCGTAATAGAAAGAGCCGAGCCATCCGTTCTGGTCGTCCTTCGTGTGAGTGGCGGAGCTCATCTGCGAGGCAACGCTGTTGGTGACGTATTCTCCGTTCATAGAGTTGTTTTTGCGTGCTCCTGACAAGCGGTTGCTCACTTTCCATGCGAAATAGTCGTTCTCGCTTGGCACCCACTTCATAAGAAGGTCTAAGTTGAGACTGTTTTTACGGGCTACCGATGAACCAGACATGTTCTTTTCCAAACCGCGGTGCTTCTCTATATTCTCAAAGTCGGTCTTGTCATTGGTGAGATAATTGTAGAATATGCTTCCGTAAACCGCAAAACGGCTTCGTCCGATTTCGAAGTTAGAACCAGCAAAGCCGTTTCTCAAAGGCACATCATGACGCGTGCGACCTTCAGCGTATAGATAAAGAGGGCGGTTCTTGCGCAGATGGATATTTATTATTTTGGTGATGCCTTGATCCAAGTAACGCACGCTAACCACATCCTCTATTGTTACCGACTTGATGTCTGCGGGTAGGATGGGGCTGATGCCGCTGTTTACCATTCTTCCGTCAATAAGGACCAAGGGTGTGCTTCCGTCTCTTGTGGTTATGCTCTGAGTAATAGGATCGGTGATAAGAACAGGTATTTCGGACAATGCCTTGAACGGGTCGTTCTCCTTGCGTGCCTTTTCCGAAAGTGTGAATGTCTCGCCGGTAGCCGATACGGGCGACTTTCCTTTAACTACAACCTCCTTAAGAACTATAGAGCGTTCTTCAAGAACAACATTCATCAAAGTGTCTGTGCTTATAGTCACTTCTTTTTCCCATGTGCTGCAATTGTAGCCCGATAAAGAAAAACTATATGTTCCCTTGCAAGGCACATTTACTTCTGTTTGTTCTTCTGACAGAGTATAAAAAGCTATGACCGAATCGTTATGTGTAACGAGGCATTCCACTCGCGACAAAGGTTTATAGTCTTGGTTGCAGATAGCGAGCTGTACACGGATTTGACCATAAACCTGCGAACTGAATAACAGCAGGAGGCAGGATGCTGCTAAATGTTGTAATAAGTATCTATTCATAATCCGTTATTTTATAGCGTTATATAATAGTATGTGTTTTTCCCTCAAAGCATCAATGTCAAGACCATCATTTGTGATTGACAAGCAGAACGAGTCTCCGTAGTACAACGAGCGAAACATAGATATGACCACTTCAGGGCTTACGTTTCCACGCAGTTCTCCGCACTTGATGCCTAAGTTATAGTAGTGCAGCCACTGTTCCGAAATCAAACGTTCAATCTCGTTGTATTCTTTCTTGAAGTCTTTGTAATGGAAACAGGCAGAGACAAGTAGATTTACATATTGCATGGATATTTTATCCGAAGGGTTGTCTGCTTTTACTGCTTTCATTCTTTCTTCAATGAGGTCCAAGTCGTGCATAAGAAAGTCCCAAAAGGGAGTATCTGAAGAGGTTGTTATTTCTGCATCCAAACCACTTGATAGGAAATCAAATACATATTTGTCAATGACCGCTCTGTAAAGACCCTCCTTGTTCTTTGTACGATAATAGATTGACCCTCTGCTAATTCCAGTTGCCGCCTCCAAATCTCCAGTTGTTACATCTACATATTCTTTTGAGAGAAAGAGCTGGAACGCTTTATTCAGTATAAAGTCTGTTTTTTCTGCTTTGTTCTTCATAAGATTTCACTTCTTGTTATTAAATTATAACGACGGTACTAATTTTAATTGCTGCAAAATTATATAACATAAATGAAACAAGCAAGTCTGGAGTTAAATTTGTTTAGTATGATAGACGCTTTTCTGTAGTAATAGTTTGAAATGGCGCTTGCGCTCTTGCAGATTATATATAAAAAAGCTGGTGCTCCGCTGCCTCTTGCAGCGAAAGCACCAGCTTTCTATGTTGTGAATGCTATGTAAGACGCTCTACTTCTTGTTCTCCTTGTAGTATTTCAGTCCGCCCCTCACGTTCTGTATGAGGGCTTTGGACGAGTAGGTGGCACCGCTCACGCCGTCCACCTTCATCTGCTCAGCCTCGTCGACACTCTTGCCCACGAACTTCTTCAGCAGTGTCTCCGCCTGCGCGAACACCGAGGGCGTATCCTGGTTGGGCAGTGCCACTATCTTCTGCACCTTGCCGTTGCGGATGTATATCTTCACCGGCGTCTTGCCCTGGAAACCGCGCGCCTTCACTATCGACGTAGTGTTGACTACGGCGGTGCCCTTCTCGTATTTTATGGCGTTCTTGCTGACGCAGAAGCTCATAAGGAGGAATGAGCAGAGAGCGATGATTAAGGTTCTTTGCTTCATAATTTATTATAATAATAAGTTGAGAGTTGAGAATTACTTCTTGTCGTACGCGTGCAGCGGATAGTCGGTGGTGTAGTGCAGTCCGCGGCACTCCTTGCGCTCGATAGCCTGTCGTGTGATGAGGTAGCCCACGTTAATCATGTTGCGCAGTTCACAGATGTCGCGGCTCGCCTTTACGCGCTTGAACAGCTCCTCGGTCTCCTCGTAGAGCAAGTCGAGGCGGTCCCACGCACGCTTCAGGCGCAGGTCAGAGCGCACGATGCCCACGTAGTTGGACATTATCTCGCCCACCTCCTTCACGCTCTGCGTGATGAGCACCTTCTCCTCGTTGGTCATCGTGCCCTCGTCGTTCCACTCCGGCACCTTCTCGTTGAAGTCGTACTCGTCTACGTGCTCCAGCGAGTGCTTGGCGGCAGCGTCGGCGTACACCACAGCCTCGATGAGCGAGTTGCTCGCCAGTCGGTTGCCGCCGTGCAGACCCGTGCAAGAGCACTCGCCAATAGCATACAGGCGCTCTATCGACGACTGTCCGTTGAGATCAACCTTTATGCCGCCGCACATGTAGTGGGCAGCCGGGCGAACGGGGATATAGTCGGTAGTGATGTCGATGCCTATCGACTTGCACTTGAGGTAGATGTTCGGGAAGTGCTTCTTTGTCTCGGCAGGGTCTTTATGCGTAACGTCGAGGCACACGTGGTCGATGCCGTGTATCTTCATCTCCTTGTCGATGGCACGCGCCACGATGTCGCGCGGAGCTAACGAGAGGCGCTCGTCGTACTTCTCCATGAACGACTCGCCGTTCGGCAGGCGCAGTATGCCACCGTAGCCACGCATCGCCTCAGTGATGAGGAACGCGGGGTGAGTCTCGCCCGGGTGATAGAGCGCCGTCGGGTGGAACTGTACGAATTCCATGTCCTTCACCGTGCCCTTTGCACGATATACCATTGCCTCGCCGTCGCCCGTAGCGATGACGGGGTTGGTAGTGGTCTGGTATACAGCTCCGCAGCCGCCCGTACACATCAGTGTCACCTTACTGAGATACGTGTCCACCTTCTGCGTCTCGGGGTTCAGCACGTACGCACCGTAGCAATTAATATAAGGTGTGCGACGTGTGACGCGTGCGCCAAGGTGGTGCTGCGTGATTATCTCCACGGCGAAGTGGTTCTCCTTCACGTCGATGTCGGGGCACGCACGCACCGCAGCCATCAGTCCGCGCTGTATCTCGGCACCCGTGTCGTCGGCGTGGTGCAGGATGCGGAACTCGGAGTGTCCGCCCTCGCGATGCAGGTCGAACTCGCCGTCCTCTTTGCGGTCGAAGTTCACGCCCCATTTCACGAGCTCGGCAATCTGCTCCGGCGCATTGCGCACCACCTGTTCTACGGCACGGCGGTCGCTGATGAAGTCGCCCGCTATCATCGTGTCTTCGATATGCTTGTCGAAATTGTCGACTGCAAGATTAGTCACTGAGGCAACGCCTCCCTGGGCAAACGAAGTGTTTGCCTCGTCAAGCGAAGTCTTGCAAATCATGCACACCTTACCTTTGTGTGCGCGAGCTACCTTCAAAGCGTAGCTCATGCCGGCAACTCCGGCACCAATAATCAGAAAGTCGTATTTAAAAACCATCTTTTCGGTATTTATTCTTAGACGTTGCAAATTTAGAGAAAAAAAAGAAGACACAATAAAGTTGTCTATCTTTTTTTAATGAATAGAAAAAAAACGTTATATATTTTTTGCTTGTATTAATAAAATGTCTAACTTTGCAATCACCTAATCGGACACAAAATGTGTGATAAAGGCAACTATTAATAATATCTTGTAACCTAAATATTCAAACAATATGAAAAAAATCAAATCCTCGATGCTTATCGTAATGATAGCCATTGGTTTCGCATCATTTGTTTCGTGTAATAACAACAAGAACGCACAGACTACTGACGGTAGCGACTCTACAGCCGTGGTAAACGAGGCGTTGGAAGACCAGGAAGTAGCAGAGATGTCTGCGTTTATCAATTCTGTTGCGTTATGTCTCGACTCTATCCAAGTACAGGAGAATATGATTTTCAATCATCCTGAAGGCACAACCGACAAGCAGCACATGCTCACACAACTCAGATCGTTCAAAGAGTTGCTTGCACGCAAGCAGCAGCAGATAGACGCACTCACTGCGAAGAACAAGGCGCAGGAAAAGTCGTCGAAGCAGACTATCGCCAACCTGCAGAAGATGGTGGAATACCTCAACGCACAGTTGGCTGAAAAGACGGCACGCATCGCTGAGCTCGAGGAACTCGTACAGACAAAGGATGTGAAGATTGACGAACTGCGCTACAACGTTAAAGAGCTGACCAACGAGTCGGACTATCTGAAGGAACAGAACTATCAGCAGGATAAAGAGTTGAACAAACGCTACTACTGCGTAGGCTCGAAGAAGGAGCTTAGCGAGAAGGGCTTGCTCAAGGGCGGCTTCCTAAAGAAGAAGAAGGTGAACAGCGCTGCTATCGACAAGAGTCTCTTCAAGGCTGTTGACGTGCGTTCGTTCAAGACTCTCAAGCTGCAGTCGAAGAAGCCGAAACTCGTTTCGGGCAACCCACAGGGTAGCTACACTATCGAGAAGAACGGCGACGGCACATCTACACTCACCATCGTTGATGCAGAGAAGTTCTGGAACGCATCAGTTTTCCTCATCATCGAGCTGTAAGAGAAACTTAACAACTGAAGATATAGTTTCGCAAGTGCTGAACTTGCGAAACTACAACCAACGAATTTAAAACCTAAAAAATATCAACAAATGAAAACAAATCTGTTCTTGGGTCTCGCTCTTCTGAGCATGGCACCAAACGCTGTGAGCGCACAGGAAAATGCTGACTCACTCTACATCCGTAACTCAGTGTACATGCTTAAACTCGATATGCCAGCCGACAACGAGGAGTATGCCCACGCTTACGAGGTAACAAACAAGGCGTTCGACGGCATCGACTTCGCAACGCGCTATCCTAACTATAACGACTTCAACCTGGGTAGCCACCACATCGACTGGTCTACCGTACCTACAGCCACAAAGGCAGAAATGGACGCTATCGAGAAAGAGTCGGCTAAGGACGCACTCCTCAAAACCACGCTCGCTTCAATGGGCGTAAAGGTTGACCCAATCGCAGAACGCGAGTACGCAGCACGCTTGCTCAACTACTTCAATGCAAACAAGTTCGGCAACCAGCTCGTGGCTAAATGGCACGTTCCGCAGGGTGCTGACTATAAGAACGTGGCTGCTTTTGACATGGGAACCATTTATGAGTATGGTAAGGTGGGCTTGAGCGAAGAAGCTCGCAAGGTGGCGCTAGAAACAGGAAATAACGATATTTTTTACAATTTGCATACAAAACTGCTGAGCACAACATACGTGTGTGTTAACAACTATCGTATGATGAACGCAAAGGAGAAGAGCGCTACTGCTATTGCAATGGCTAAGGTTACGTTGGAGTTCTTGCCAGGCATCGCCAAGATGGCAGGCAACATCGCAGTGAAGGCTGCCGAGACAGCTGCTGCCAAGACAAAGGGCTACTTCGTAAGAACAAATGCTTATCTCTTCAAGCTCGATTGGGATTCTGAAAAGACACTGGAAATGTATAATAAATACTGGAATAACGTAGCCGACTTCAACGCTAACGCAAACTACCAGCTGAAGTATGTTGGTCGCTCATCTAAGTACGCAGGCGCAGGCTTGACAATGAAGTCGGCTAACCTCGACAAGCTTATCGCTCGTGGTGCATTGCGTGCTACCGACGCTGCTTTCGCTGCCCTGCAGCGCGACTACGACGAGTTCCGCCCAATGAGTTCGCTTCATGAGGAAGATGGCAAGCTCGTCGCTTACATCGGTACAAAGGAAGGCGTGAAGGCAGGCGACAAGTTCGACGTGTTCATGTGTCAGAAGGACGGAAACGAAGTGGAGTGGAAGAAAGTTGGTACTATCAAGGTAGCCAAGAACTCTGTTTGGGACAACCAGGAAGGTGCTAACGAGACCCTCGAAGGCGAAGCTGAAGACGGTGAGAAGAAGGAAGGCAATGCCGAGTTGAAGTACACCATATTCGATGGCAAACCAGGAAAGAAGGTGGGTGAGGGCTGTCTTATTCGTCTTGCAAAATAAAATATAAATATTAATTACTGTCTTTTAAAAGCTACTACATATTTATATATAATAGGTGTGTAGCTTTTAAAAGACGTTTTTGGTTAAATGCTAAATAGATTTGATTATGAAAAGATTACTCTTTATCGCTATCTGCTTCTGTATGGCACTTTCAGTAAGTGCTGGTAAAAAGAAGGATTTTGTCGATTACAGTTATGAGCTTACTTATGTAAAGGACGTACCAGCATCCACAGTTGGCTTTACGGTATTCAAGGTGTGGAGCTATGGTAAGAAGAAAGAACTGCTTACAAAGGATATTTGTATGCGTAATGCTGTACACGGACTGCTCTTTAAAGGCTTGGCTGCCAACTATTCTGGCAAACAGGGCAATGTGCCTCCGCTCTGCCCAGAAGGCTATCAGGCACACAAGGAGTACTTTGACCGCTTCTTCAATTCGGGCGAATACCGCCAGTACATACAACTTACAAGCCGTGGCGCACAGTCTGCCGGTGATGTTATCAAAGGCAAGAAGGAGTGGCAGGTTGGTTTGCTCGTGCAGGTCAATCTCAAAGAATTGCGCAAACGCATGGAGAAGGATGGTATTATAGAAGGAGCACGCAGCATCTTCTCGCGCTAATACTCGATAATAGCAGATGTTTTAATGTAAATAGATAAACATATTATGAAAAGAATTTTTAGTTTGTTTCTGCTCCTTACCTTCGCAGTTGTGATGAAGGCGCAGCAGGCAGCAATGCCTACCATTATCGTCTTCCCTGCCGACTCGTGGATGAATGATCATGGTTTTATGAAGACGTTCAACAATCAGGGCGAGACAGAATACATACCTAAGTATAACGAAGCCTTTGTGAACACACGCGAAATGGGTTCGGTTATCCAATCTGTGCAGAAGGTGTTTGAGGAGCGTAAGTTCGAGCACGAAGACCTGCAGAGCATTCTGAAGGATATGAAGCGCGAACGCGCCGAAGAACTTGCTAATGCAGCTGACGGCTACGAGGCAGAGAAGAACGCTATGGACGAACTCATGCAGCAGGCACGTCCTGACATCCGCGTAGATGTCGACTATGCTGTGCAAATGGTTGGTCCGCGCAAGAATATTTCTTATACTATAAAGGCTGTCGACGCTTACACCTATGAGCAGGTGTCGTCGGTAGAAGGCACCATTTCTATGACAATGGATCCTACCGACCTCGCACTGCGTAAGGCAGTGGCAGGCAACTGCGACGACTTGTGCGACCGCATCATCGAGTATTATAAGGACCTGCGCGACAACGGTCGCAAGATTGTTGTTGTGTTCCGCTCAGCACCAAGTGCCGGCATCAACTTCATCAAGGACGAGATTGGCGACGACGGCGACACATACGACGAGTTCCTCTACTCGTGGGTGAAGAAGCACGCCGTAAATCGGGCTTGCAAGATAGGACGCAAGGCAGCTGATATGGTTGAGTTCAAGGCTGTGCGCATACCATTCTTCGACGAGAACGGTGAACCAATAGAGGCAGAAGAATGGGCTAAGGGCATAAGAAAGGCGTTCAAAGCAGAGACAGGTTTTAAGGTGAGCAAGGGACAGGGCAACAGGCTCGGACGTGTCAACTTCCTCGTTGAGTAATAGCAAAGGGAAAGTCTTGCAAGTTCTATCGGCTTGCGAGACTTCAAAAACAAATAACATGTCGTTCTAAAACATTATGATTATGCAGATACGAAAACTATTTGTTCTTGCAGCGTTGACACTTTGCTCGCTCGCAAGTTCTGCACAGATAACGCTCTCGCCGATGTACGACGCAAAGGAGAGCAAGGCAACTGAAGGTCAGAAGGCTATCGTAGAAGCTCGTCTGCGCAGCGTCATCACCTCGATGAAGCTGGTGAGTGGCTACAACTCGCGCTTCGTATTGGCGTGCAAGACCGTTCCGTTGCAGACAGAAGTAGCAGGCACAAAGATGGCGCAACGCATATCAGCAACCTTCGCCGTTGGCGATGCACGCACAAAGTCGTGCTTCGGTACGTCTATCGTTGAGTTCACTGGCATCGGCAACACCGAAGAGCAGGCGCTCACTAATGCGTTGAAGAACATCAAGAACTCGCCACAGCTCCGCAAACTCGTTGACAAGTCGAAGCAGCGCATCATTGACTACTACAACAACAACGCCGCCTCAATCATACGTAAGGCACAAACGCTCATCAATGGCAAGCAGTACGAGCAGGCTTTGTTCGAGCTCTGCGCCATTCCAGAGGACTGCAACCTCTACGAGCAGGCTTTAGAGATGATGGAGAAGGTGTACGAAACAGCCTATGGCGACGAGTCGGTACAGCTCAACAGAAAGGAACTGGGAGCAGCTTGTCGCAAACTCGCTGATGAGTATGCAACCAACAACTGCCCAGAGAGCGATTGCTCACTCGGTTGGTGGTAATGTTAGTCTAATCAGTGCTGACATGCAGAATTGACAAAACAGTATTTCTACTGAAATGGCAAAGTTCAGATTTTTATCATTCGTTATCATTATACTATCCTGTGTATGCACCAGTCATGCACAGGACAGTTTTTTTAATCCCTATTCGTTCCGCTATCACGTCGAGTTCTCCAGCGAACTGCCCGAGGACACCCTCGTTGCAGATATGGGTAAGTTGGTCGTGACGTACGATAGCGAGCAACGTAAGCAGTGTTGCACTTTGACTTATCGCGACAGCGTGCGTTACAAAGGCAACATTATCGATATGCAGCTATACCAGAAACGTCAGGACTTTATGCTCGAAAACTTCTTCGGGGGCGGCTCCCATGCCAAGCTAACCATTACGCGCGATGAAGATGGATCCAATCAAAAGGTGGCACTCATCTATTATGCCAACCCAAAAGAAGACCCATTGCCTGACAAAACATGTATCTGTTTGCTGCTTTCAGATATTTTGCTATAGCCTGTGATTAGTTTCGTAGAGTCTTTATGCTGTTGTATATTGCAACAAAAGTGTTAAATAGTACCATATTTTGAAAACAAATGGTTTAAGTTGGGTGTTTCTCGGATTAAATTAGTACTTTTGCTAAGTCATGTTGTGAAACAATTCGGGTTTGAAACGTTAATATGCTTCTGTCCGATTGTGGTTTCATAACAGAATGTGCATAGAGACCTAATTATTAAAAATTTAATAACTAAAAGATGAAACAAACTAACGTTAAGCCAGCAGAAGGAAAGCTGGGTATTTTGGTTGTAGGCTGTGGCGCAGTAGCCACCACCTTTATGACTGGTGTGTTCATGGCTCGCAAGGGACTTGCTAAGCCTGTTGGTTCAATGACTCAGTATGACAAGATTCGTGTTGGCAAGGGCGCAGACAAGAAGTATCTGCACTATAAGGACATCGTGCCTCTTGCCGATCTCAACGATATCGTATTCGGAACATGGGACGTATATCCACAGAATGCTTATCAGGCAGCTATGTATGCCGAGGTGCTGAAGGAGAAGGATATCAACCCCGTGCGCGAGGAGTTGGAAAAGGTGGTGCCGATGAAGGCTGCCTTCGACAAGAACTACGCTAAACGCCTCGACGGCGACAACGTTAAGGACTGCAAGACTCGCTGGGAGATGGTTGAGGCTCTGCGCAAGGATATCCGCGACTTCAAGGAGCAGAATGGTTGCGCACGCATCGTCGTTATTTGGGCAGCATCTACCGAGATCTACGTACCAGTAGACATGGAGAAACACGGCACAGTGGCAGCTCTCGAAGCAGCTATGAAGGCTGACGACCGCGAGCATGTAGCTCCTTCTATGTGCTATGCTTACGCAGCATTGACAGAGGGCGCACCGTTCATCATGGGTGCTCCTAACACTACGGTAGACATTCCGGCTATGTGGGAGCTCGCTGAGCAGACCAAGATGCCTATCGCCGGTAAGGACTTCAAGACCGGTCAGACGCTCGTGAAGAGCGGTTTCGCTCCGATGATTGGCTCACGTTGCCTCGGTTTGAGCGGATGGTTCTCTACAAACATCCTCGGCAACCGCGACGGACTCGTGCTCGACGAGCCTGCCAACTTCCACACCAAGGAGGTCAGCAAGCTCTCTACACTTGAGACGATCCTCAAGCCCGACGTGCAGCCCGACCTCTACGGACACGGCAACGACGAGGATACACAGTACTATCACAAGGTGCGCATCAACTACTATCCGCCTCGTAACGACAACAAGGAGGGATGGGACAACATAGACATCTTTGGATGGATGGGCTACCCGATGCAGATCAAGATTAACTTCCTCTGCCGCGACTCTATCCTCGCTGCTCCGCTGTTGCTCGACCTCACATTGCTGAGCGACCTCGCTGCTCGTGCCGGACGCTACGGCATACAGCGCTTCCTGAGCTTCTTCCTCAAGGCCCCGATGCACGACTACACTAAGGGCGAGGAGCCGGTTAACCACCTCTATCAGCAGTACACTATGCTGAAGAACGCTATCCGCGAGATGGGTGGTTACGAGGCTGACGAAGAAATCGATTAATAGTTTAAGCTATACGCTATACATACAGAACAAGGGGTGCAACCGCGGTTGCACCCCTTGTTCTGTATGTAT
>ERZ859923.206-NODE-206-length-44633-cov-26.787204_pt1 | contig 44633 bp, 38 predicted proteins | sample MGYA00510116_ERZ859923 | MGnify/ENA primary metagenome ERZ859923 (study PRJEB30046, sample SAMN00715168) | human gut metagenome | study: EMG produced TPA metagenomics assembly of the A metagenome-wide association study of gut microbiota in type 2... | reverse complement strand
ATTCAATACAATAAAAAGTCAAGTTGGGATAATATTTTGGTTTGGATAACTTCTGTTATCCGAAATTTCGGATAAGAGCAAGGTGTCTCTACCGTACTTTCTGAATAGGGTGCAGAGTTTTCTCAGGTCAGAACGCAATAGCGAGTCTGCCTGTTGAAAGCTGAGGTTCTTCCTGAACTTCTCATGCGGCAATATCCGGTGTCCCCACCCGATATAGGGATAGTTGCGCTTGATGTCGTGCCACCCTTCATAATACTTGATGCACCGCACGGCTCGCTCAAAGGGTGGTAATGCAAAGATGCCCAAGTCTCTTTGGCTTGGGCTATCTGTTGTGGGTGTCTTGTTCTGTGCCATGATATTCTGGCACAGCAGCAAGAGTGCTATAATGATGTATGTCCGTATCTTTCCTGTCATGAATCTCGTTTTGTTTTACTTTGATGTATTGTCACTTGGCATTCTTCTTATTGAATATCTCCGCTATCATGGCTTTCACGTCCTCACCAACTTGCACGAAGTTCTTATAGAGGATGCGCTCACGCTCATCACGACTCTTGAAGGTGTAGAACTTGGGCAGTGGCATATACTCGCTTTCCTCCTTCTTGATGTCTGCCATATCGAAGTCGGTCTTGCAATAGAACTTGCTAGTCTTGAACTCGTCGCTCTCCTGTATGTTCATTCTGCCATTCATTCCGGTCTTGGTTGCCACAAAGTCTCTTGCGGTCTGTCCGCAGATCCATCCTGTTGGCATATCTGAAATCTTGGAGGCAGGAACAAGGCTGTCCATATTCTCATTCAGGTTGATGCTCGTCTTGTCTCTGTCAATGGTCACGCCTTTCTTCAGTTGCACTACCTTTCCGAAGATGTCGGAGGATAGCCATTCCAGAGTTTCCTTACTTCGTGCTGAACCGCTCACCACATTACCCACGGTGGTGATAATCTTCTGCATGCCCACCTTGCCATAATCTGCTTCCAACTGCGGCAACTCCTGAAAGCCCAGGGCTACGCTCACCTTGTTGCTTCGGGCTGTACCTATCAGTCGGTCTATCTTATGGAAGTAGAGTGTAGGCAACTCGTCCACAATGATGCTCACAGGGATATTCTTGCCTTGTCCTGTATTCACTCGTGTCACCAGTCGGTTAAGAATAAGGGCGTTCAATGCTCCGATAATACTCTCCATCTCTGGGTCATTGGCAATCAGCAGATAGCTCGGGTTCTTCGGGTCACTGACCTTCAGGTCGAAATCATCGCCATCCTTATGGAATATCCAATAACTTTCCTTGGTGGCAAGGCGTGAGGTATAGACACGCAGGGTACCAATCATACCTTCCAACTGCTCCATCGCCTTGTTCTTCAAGGCGGTTTGGAATGGTCCTAGCAATGGTGCCACCTCATTGTCGGTCTCCAGCACATTGAATATGGTCTGGTAGCTTTCATTTAGGAAACTCAGAATATGGGGCATATCGCTATATTTGCCTAGCCAATAGGCTGGCTCCACTTCTTCTCCTGCATGGTTAAACACCTTACCGGTCGGCTTCATCTGCATGGTCTTCGGGTCAAGTACTTTCTCTGCTATCAGTATCTTACCATCCTTGTCGTATGGCTCTTTGCCATAGTTGATGAAGAAGTAGATACAGGCGGCGAGGAAGTTGACGGCTGATGTCTGGAAGAACTGGTCGCTGCCGCCACCGCCTTCCTTTTTTCCTTTTTGCAGGGATTCAAGTAATGTCTCTGCGGTCTCGCTCGCTGCTGCCAAGTTATTGATATACTTCTGCTGTATCGGGTTCACTCGCTTGGAGTATTCCACATCCACAAAGTTGATGATGTTGAACTTACAGCCTTCTGGCAGTTTGCCCAACTGTTGGTTCTTCTTATAGTGGTAGTACAGTTTGGTTGCCAAGGTAGGGAACTTGTAGTCGTAAACGACCATGGCAAAACCTTTTGCACTGTGCTGACGGATGAACGGCTCTATAATAGAAAAAGTCTTACCGCTACCAGGCGTACCAACTACCCAAGTGCCACGGAATGGGTTTACGATGTTCACCCATCCCTTGCGGAACTTGCCCTTATAGTAGTAGCGCATGGGTATATTCACGCTGTATTTGTTGTATTCCTCCTTTTGGCACTGCTCAAAACTCTCGTTTTCAAAATTGAAACGGTCTTTCATCAGTCCTTCCTTCAAGAACTTCGAGATGTTGTCCAAGGCGATATGCACCAATACCGTTCCGATGATGGTTGTCACCATATAGAGAATGGTGTTTAATCTTAGGGTATAGAGACGAGTGTCCATCGCATAGCCGAAGAGCCACACGGACAATATCAACAGCAGCACGCCACTCACCAAGGGGTACAGCACCTGCCTTCGGGCATCAAATTCCAAGTGTTTCTTGTTTCTCGTGCCTACACAGGTGATGCACACCAACAAGAACGTCACCACCTTGCTATACACCAGGTTGCCGTCATGGTAGATGAACCACTGCTTGATGCGGTCGTGCAGGTCGCACACCACACCGCCAAAACCGTCTATCGCCCTTGGGTCTATGGCATACTCAAAGAACTCCATCAACACGGATATGTAGATGACCGCCCTGAATATCTTGTAAAATCCTTGTAGCTCCTTGCTTTCTTCCATTGGATATGATTGCTATTTTAGAAAAATCGGATTGAATGAGTCGGCTGACAACACATCGCTATAGTTCACTTTCAATGAGATGGTGCGACCGCTGATTTGGTTCTCCGTCATTTCGATGATTAATTGCTTGTCATTCGGGAATGTCATTTTCCGAATGACTATCACATTGCGGTAGCCATAGCGGAAACGCTTGGTCTGCTCCAACATGAAGACTGGATGCAACTCTACCATCTGTGAGTTGGTTGCCTTGGCGGTCTTTTTATCCGTCAGCTTCAATCGTATTTGGTCTATATCAAATGGCACGTCTGTCTTGTTCTCCACCGAGAAGTCCAAGAAGAAATAGTCGCCCGACGAATAGATGTTGTTCAGTCGCATCACCATTTTATGGGCTTTGGTCTTCACATTGTTCACATGGGCTTCCGAACTCCAAATCTGGCGAGCATATCGAGCCATATCCGTAGAGGACAATGTGACCGCAGGATTGTTATAGGCATTCTTCTCTATCTGTTGTATCTCCTTATCCGTCACTGCCTCTTGCAGTCTTGTGGTATAGAGTAGCGCATACTGGGTGCGGTATCGTTCCGTCACAATGGTTACGATGGCAAGCACCTCACCATCTTCATGCATTCCCTCCTTGGGCTTCAGTCGCACGGTGTTGTTGATGGGCTGGTCTCCTGCTATCTTGTCGGTGGATATATCCACAAAGCGGATAGGTTCGCTTGCCGTGATGACGGTAGTCACTTGCTCGTTCACGGTCAGCTGCTCCATCTCCTGGTAGGTGCAGGGCTGATAGCTCTCCGCACAGGTCTGTTGTGCCATCATCGGTATGGCAGATATAGCGCACATCATCAGTGCGCCAATGGTCTTCTTGATATTCATATTCGTATTCTTTGGATGTTGATGTTTATTTACTCTTGGTATCTTTGCTGTTTATCAGATACACAAAGGTGCCATATTTCAGTTTCACTTTATTCTTCTTGATAGCCTTGCCTATGGCATTGCTTGTTTTCTGATAGGCATTCTGCATGGTCTGCATGCCCCATTGCGAAAAACTGCTGCCTGTATTGGTGGTATTCATATCCACATTGCCGGTTACGGCTCCGCTTGCCACATCCTTGGTAGTCTCACGGAACTGGCTGCTTGGCACATACAAGCCTTCCAAGCCGTCTGTATCATAGAGTGACAGATTGATTTTCACTATCTCATCATCCACCAGCACACTTTTTACCGTGCCTTTCACTCGTTGCGAACTGAAACCGCTCATGGTGGCATACAGGTATGCGCCTTTCTTCACCACAATCTCACCGATTTCCACATCATCAAGCAATCGCAAGCGCACACGACTTCCATCCACGGCTTTCACATTCTCGTCAATGATAGCCTTTATCAGTGTCGGCTCTTTCTCATTCACTGCCAAGGTATTGAAGTAATCCGATGATGTCTTCACCTTTTTCACCACTTCACTTGGCTTATCATTCTCGTCAGTTTCCTTTCGGGCATTTTCATTCACCTTGATTTTACCCTCAATATTGATACCGCTCTTGGCTGTAGCTGTTGTTTCATCGGATGCTGTTGCTGAAGACGATGAGTTCTGTTGCGTAGCTTGCTGTCCCTTCAGTCTTGCCTCGGCAAGCGCCTTGTTCAGTTCCGCCAACGCTTCATTCTCTCTTTGTCGCTCATGGGCTTCTTGCGCTTCTCTCGTTTTCTCCAGTTCAGCTTGCCTCTTGGCTTCAGCATCCAACTGTTGCAGTTCTGCATCCGAATACTTGCTTTGGTATTCTTCTTTTTCTTGTTCATTGTCTCGATCTATATTCTCCACGGCACTATGGTCTTCTATCTTGCCGTAGGCGTTCAACATGTTCTCATACTTGCCACCAATACCGTCACCGCCCTTGATATGGGCTTGTGGCAGGTTCGGATTCAGATATTCCGTGGTCTGCATATTGGCATCCTGCTTCTCCGCCACCTTGGTATCAAAGAGGTCGAAGATAAAGTAGGAGGCACCGAGCAGTGGGAGATAGACAATCGCAGGTAGCATGTACTTGGGTTGTCTGAAATTGATTCTTTCTGTCAGCTTCATCGTTATTTGTCTTTATGAGGATGGCGTGCATCCTCATTGGTCCTTACTATGTTCTTTGCATTCCCCATATTCTGATGGCGAGCCTTTATCAGCGAGTCCTGCCGCTCCGTGGCGGTGCGTCGCTCTCCCTGATAGTGATAAGCTCTTGCCATGCGATAGATGTTGAAACTGAAGCTCACACCCACAAAACCGAACACGATGACCAGGAACATTGTCTTATGCAAGTCGGCAAATTTCTGCACCTTGGCTGCAGCCTTGTCGATTCTGCACATCCTGGCAAACTTTCTTCCAGCTCTCACGTCTCGCTCATAGCGTTCCTTGTATTTTGGGTCGTCCTTGTCGGGCATCTTCTCCCCAATGAGCATCTGCTTAAATCCTTTTGTGTTCATCGTTATTTCTTTTTTACCTTTTTACTTCTTTACCCTTTTACCTTCAATAGTTGCTCTTCGTCTTCTGGTCAATATCCTTGTTGAGCAAGGTTCGCCAGTTCACTATCAGCAATCCATGTGGGTTGTTGTCAGTTCTCGGCACTCGTTTCAACTGTCCTGCCGTCACCAGTTCACGGGTCAGCACATTGGTTCTACGCTCGATGCGCTGTCTGCCGTAGTAGGTGAACTCCATCTTCTCCTTGTTGAACTTGATACTGTCACAGAAGATGCTGAACACGGCACTTGTTCCCATGATGTTGGAGTAGAAACCCTTTTCTTTCAGCGTATTGTACTGCGCCAATCCTGTCTCATCCACCAGATACATGGCTTTCTCCATCGTGTATTTGATGTACTTGTCATCTGGTGCCAATGTGAAGAAATAATGATGGAACATCTCGATATGGCTCTTTGCTTCCACATCCAATGTCTCATCCATCGTCGTACGCTGCACCAAAATTGGCACGTTGCCGTCCAACACATAGATTTTGTTCTGTGCATCCACCACCATATTCTTCGCCGTCCAGATGCTACTGATACTTATCAGCACACACCCAACCAGAAACAGGCTACAGATGATAGTCACCAACTTCACCTTATTCTCTAAATTCTTGATTACCATTGCTATAATGTTTTTTACCTTTTTCACTCTTTTACTTTTTTACCTTTATCAGTGCATCACATGGGCAAGTGTCCCCTGTGCCGACATTTTGGCTTGCTGTGCCACACCCTCACCGAAGTTTCTGGTAGAGAATGCGGTATCGCCCTCTGGTATCATCCATGCCGCAAGGTCTGGAACCAAGTTCAGACACTTCAAAGCCACGATACTTGCTGCCATCAGATACCCTGCCGAGAAGAACGAGTTCTGCAAATATGCCGCCATCGTCTGCTCACTGGCGGTGATAGCCGTCAGGTTCTCCACCTGTATGCAGAGCACGATGTCGAAGAGCAATAGCACGTAGAAGCCCACGAAGTAGAGCATGGCTCCATAGAAATGCACGGTCAGATACCTTGTCAGCCACTTTGCCCAACTGCTTTCCCATTTCGGCAGTAACGAAAACGCCCATTGTATCGGACCGAATATCGTCAGCATTCCCAATAGTATCTGCTGGCAATAGATGGTACTCCACCAACCGATGCGGAACACGATTAATGCTATTAGCATTACTATCTTGTCGATGTTCACGACTACTCCTGCCGTCAGCGAGGTGAACCACAGCTTGGCTGCGTCCTTTTCCATGTTGGTCACTTCATCCACACCAGTCTGCTCCATGGTCGATTCCACCAGATTTGGGTCTGTCGTTCCCTTGTGGGCAATGTCTGCCTGGGCTTGTACGTTGGTGTGCATCGTGTCTCTCGTATAGATGAGCTGCTGCACTTCCGTAAACTTGTCTTCTATTTGCGTGGCTTCCGCCTCATAGAGGTCGTGGGTATAACTGCCGATGGAGTTGGGAATGTAACTCAAAAAGTCCAACACGCACCAACTGCTGCCACTGTTCGTCATGCCGGTATCGGCAGGTGGGTACCACCAACAGAGGATAATGCTTATCACCAATGGCTTGAATAGTTTCATCACATCCAGTGGCTCATGCTTCACCATCATCTTGTAGGCCATGTTCGCTGCCACGACGATGGAGAAGAGGGCTGCGAGTGCCATACACATCTGGACAACCCACCAAAAAGGTCCGTTTGAGCCTGTAAAAGTAGCGTCGCACAGGAACTCGTTGGTCTGGAAAATCACGTCATCAATCTCTTCTTCCAAGATATTGATGCCGAAGTCGGATAATATGCTGCTGTTGTCTGCCATAACTCCTTATCTGTTTATTTTCAAATCATTGTCATCCTCGTTCGAACCGTTATTACTGCCAGAAGATGTGTTGTTTTTCACTGCCATTCCTGCCTCTCGCCATTTGCTGGATGCACTGCTTATGACGCTTCGTTTGTTGGCGGTCTGGTAGTTGCCGTTTGCTGCCAACAGTTCCTTGGTCTTGCTGGCATTCGACATCTGCACCAGTTGCTTCACAAGCGTCTCGTTCTGCTTTGCCACGTCTGCGTAAATCTGCAGATACATCTTCTTGCGTTTGGCGTTGGGCATATAGGCATCCTTGGTGGCTTTGATGGCTGTCTCATAGACATGATAATATTCTGTCCAGCGTTGCTTGTCACCGATGGATCCGCCTACAGGCAGGATGCGGTCGATGTTTCTCTTGAAGGCATCCATCTTGCTGTTTATCTTGCTTCCTTCCACCTTCCATGCCAGATCCACCTGTCGGTCTGCCATATTCAACGCCTCAATCTCTGCTCTTTTGGTCAGGGCAGAGTCGATGGCTTCGGCATATTCCACTTGATTGTAGGCTCCGATTCCTGCCGTTGTACGAAAACCAAGTTTGTTCTTACTCGCAGCCGACTTCTTGTAACTGCTGTGCAGTAACTGATAGTACAATTCTGGTGACAGACTACCACCACCGATTTCCATCACCGTTATCTGGTTCTTTTTCGAATTGTCATGATTGTATGTCACATAACTCTGGGCATTGCCTGTCATGGCTATGCCCATCATCATCAAAACGACTACCGTCTTTATCTTTTTTCTATCCATATCTATACATTATTATATAAGGGTTACTAACTCTCACTATTTGCTAACAAATGAATTCTTCTCTCTTCACTTAACTAATATCCAAGTTTTCCTGCCACTCGCCATCGTCCGAAGGCATCTTCCAGTATTTGCTGCTTGCTTTTGGTTCGGTAAACCTTTTCTTTCCAATAGCCAATGCGCACTTGGATATATCGCCACGACTCAAAGTAGCTTTTGTTCAGATGCTTCTCTATATTGTCAAGCGAGGTGTTGATGCTTTCCAATACCACAAGAAGGTCTGCCGTGGAACACGCTGCCGCTCCTGTGGCATACAGCACCAAGTCGCTCACGCTTTTGTAGAGGTATTCGCCTTCATTTGCGATATTCTCTATGGCTCGTCGGTTGATGCCTATCAGTATGGTATCGGCAAGCGAGATGCGCTTTCGTTTGATGACTTTTTTGTTGTAGTCATCCAACAGCTTCTTATAGTCCGATATTCTGTCGCTCACACCCTCGTAGGTGGAGTACACGTTCAGACTGGTTCGTAAACTTTGATATAGCACATCTATCACATCAAATGCCCTGGTGTACTTGTCAAGGTCAACGTTCAGTTCCTTGTATGCCTTGGTTTCGTCCTTACTGTAACTGTGCAATAGTTTATTGCTGTATTCCAACGTGCTTCGTGCAAGCAACAGACTCCGCTGTTTCTTGTGGTCATTGATGTAGGCTTCTACGCTGGCAACATCAAATCCCCATTGGGCGAATGTTTTAGAGGGGAGGGCGAGGAGCAAGATTGCTACCAGCAATGTTCTCACAATATCCATTCGTCGCTTCTTGCTCACTGACCCTGCAACCCTCTCCGCTGCATCAGCCTTGTATTCTTTTCTATTTCTCATTTTCATTATCTTCATCATTAAACTTGCCGTGATAGTCATCTGAGTGTTTGGTGTCGGCAGCTTTCCTTAACCAACGTTTCTTGCATTTCTCCACCAGTGTCAACCGTCGTCCTTCGTCAGCATTGATATGTGGAGCGATGTCCATCAGCACGTCGATGATGTTGCGCTTGTAGTGCATCATCTTCTCCAACGATACCAAGTCTGCGTATATCTTGGTGATTCTGCTGTCCACCTCCCTGGCTATCTCCAGTCTGTTGCTCGACCATAACAGATGAAAGGTATCATCGGTGTTATTGTCATCGGCAGGTGCGCTTTTAGCATATTCGGTGGTTATCTTGCACGATGGATATTCCTGTGCGATTTCTGAGATGCGCTTGTTCACTTCGTCTGCCTTTTCCTGCTCGGTCTTGCTTGGGTCAAGCGTTATCACATCCACTACCGAGGTGTTGGTGTATTCCGATGTCAGCTCCCAACTGATCTGCAGGATGGCTCTGTGTATCTTGATGCCCAAGAAATATTTCGGCTTTCGGGCGATCTTCAATGTTGCCTTGAAGGTGATGATGCCGTTGATGTTGGGCATGGTGGCTTTTCGAATGTAAGTATAGCCGCTCCATGTTCCTTCCCCTTGCCAAGTCAGGTTGTAGGCACTCTTGCAGTCGTTCATAATGGCTGGTATGCGATAGTAGTCATCCGTCGCCACGTCATTGTCCTTTCCTGCCTCTGCCTTGGCTTCCTCTATTTCCCTTTGTTTCTGTTGCCATGTGGCAAGTTCTTTGTTCAGTTGTTCGATGGAAGCCTTGTTCTTGTTGTATTGCTCCCGATACTTGGCAGCATCTTCCACACTTGCATTGGCGATTTGCTTGACAAGTGACTTGTTCTCCGCTTCCAACTGATTGATTTGCGATTGCAAAGAGGTTATCTTGGCATTGGCTTCCTGCTCCTGCTTATACAAATCTGAGAGGTCAAGGTTGTTCTCTGTCACAGATGTTGTCATGGCGCATTTCTTGCTGTGGTCATTCAGCGAACCGCCACAACTCTTGCATTTGTATTGTGTGGTGCCTTGCCCCAACTGCACACCGTCGCTGCATGTCACACTAATGGTCACGCTCTCGCATCCCTTCAGTTTGGCGGCATCGGTTGCCTGATAGTAGTTGCGTGCATCACTGCCTATATAATAGGTATAGCCTTCCTCGTTGTCATTCCATTCGCTCAACCGGGCTTGCAGTTGTGCCTTGAAGAAGTTCAAGTCCATCGAATAGGAGTCAAAGACTGCCTCATACACTTCTTCTGTCCTGTTCCAACTCTTGTACACCTGTATCTCGTAGGCGTATGCCTTCTGTTTCTGTCCTTTTTTCTTGCTACTGATGATGTAGCTGTTCAACCAATAGCTGATACTGTAAGTAAAGCCATCATTCTGGTTGTTGAGCTGTTGCACCCTTGTTCTTGACCATCCTGCATGATTTTCCGAGTTTTGCAGGATAGCTTCCTTTTGGCTATTGTTGGGATAGAAGTTGGCATCCTTGGTGTTGATTCTGTACCAGTGGTCGCCTTTCAAGATGCTGTTGTCATCGGTGGGCGGTACATAGTCGCACAGTTTTTCTCGTCCTTGGTCTCGTCGGGCGATATACCATCTTTGCGTGTAGTGGTTTCCTGCCGTCTCATCCAGATACTCCGTCATCCATGAGGTGAGGTTATAGTTGGCAAGAGAGAAAAGTCCTGCCACGTTGTCCTTGCCTCCAATCATGCCCAAGAGGGTGTTGCCTACGCTCTTGTCGAGACTTTTAAACAGCGAGGAATAGTTATCCACAATGTCGATGGCTGCACTGAGCTTGCCTTGGAAGAGGTCGTTGAACTGGCTGCTCTGCAAAAGGGCATTGCCGATATTGTTCATTCCTGCTCCTGCAAGGTTGGCTCCTGCCTTATACAGATTGTCGATGTCTGCTTTCAGATTGTCCACAGTAAAGTTGCCTGGCACCTTTGACAGGTCATCCAGCATCTTCTTCCAATCCACGTTGCCAATCTCTGAAAGTTTCAGTATGGCAGCTATCTCCTGGTTGATTTGTAGAAAGGCGATGTCCGAGAATGTGAGGGTGCTGTTTGTTACCACACTCTCAAACTGCATGCACAGGTTCTTGGTGTCGTCACATATCTTCATCAGATAGGTTACCCAATACAGGGCAGTCTGCGGACTTTTCAGCATCATTCCTGCCACCGTCCATATCTTCGGCATGATTTTGCCCGACACCATGTTGTAGATACGGCGGTAATAGTAGTTCTCTGTGCTACTGTTCCAGATGCCCAACTCTGTCATTGCCTTGCGTTCCAAGAATTTTGAGGCGAAGATGCCGGCACTTGCCACTTCTGCTGCATTATAGTGCTTCAATATGTTCTGCACCTGCTCGTTATAGTATGCCTCTGCCACGGCTTCCGTTCCGTATGCAGCTGCCATAGCAGCCACCGTCTGCCTGTCATAGTTCACGCTGTAGTACTGTGCGTCAGCCTTTGCCAACACACAGAATATCAGCATTATGATGGATAGAAGTCGTTTCATCTTTGATTACTTTTTATTCCCTAAATTCAGTACTTTTCCTGCCTGATTTACCTTTTGAGCAAAGGCGAGGCTCTTGCTGATACCACTTGCATCCCAATCCCTGCAATAGGCTTCGATGGCTTGCTGATGATTGCATTTCAACTCTCGCTTGTATAGCTTTAACGCTTCCTTCTCCGCTCGCTCCGTGGTGTAGGTCATATAGCACTCATGCGGTTCCTCCACACCATACACATTGCTGGTCTGTCCTCGTCTGATGAACACTTCACGGAAGAAACTGCGTCCTTCCTTGTTCTCCAAGCGGTTGATGGTGAATATCTTCTTGCAGTCCACATCGGTCAAACCGAGTATCGCCTTGATGGTGTCGAATCGTTCCTTGAACTTGCTCTGGTCGAGCAGCATCACCACATCCGAGTTGTTGATGATGGCTTCTTTCACTATCTCACTGCCGATGATGTCCTGTATCTCCTGTGTCACCACACCCACGCTTGCCCAGAACTTTCTGGCGGTCTTATACAGATATTTTATGTATTCCGCCATCATAGGCGAGGCGATGGCCTTCCATGCCTCCTCGATGATGAGCATCTTTCGGTTCTTCTTGATGCGCATCTTCTGCAGGAACACGTCCATGATGATGAGCGTCACCAGTGGAAAAAGCAGTGGATCATCCTTGATACTGTCGATTTCGAAGACGATGAAGGTCTCATCAAACAGACTGCTGTCCATATTCTCATTCAGTGTCACATCGTGGCTGCCTCCTTTATAGAAGTCCTTCAACAGATAGTTGTAGGATGACAGGTCTATGCCATGCAGACCGTTCTCCTCGCATATCTTCGGCAGTCGCTCAGTACTGAACTCATAGAAAGTGTTGAAACAGAGGTTGCTCACTCTCTTGGTGGTGAAATAGGCATCGTAATACTCGTTGATGACTTGTTCTATCAGTCTGTCTTCGGTCTTGCTCACTGTGCCTTGACTTCCTTTCCATATCAGCATCACGAGGTTTTTCAGGAATCCCAACTTTTCGATGTTCCATTCCTCTCGCTTGATTTTGAAAGGGTTCATCGTGATAGGATGCTCCTCGGTATAGGAAATGTATTTTCCGCCGAAGTATTCACACAGTCCCTCATACGAGTTACCTGTATCTACCAGCACGATGTCGGTGTCTTGCTCATGGGCTTGGCGCACCATGGAGTTTACATAAAAACTCTTGCCGCTTCCCGAAGGACCGAGGACAAAGAAATTGCTGTTGTCGGTCAGCTTGTTTCGTCCCTCTTTTCCTGATATGTCGATGGCTACTGGCACTCCTTGGCGGTCGGTATAATAGACCTTGAAGGGTGTGTCCTCGCTATGCACAATCTTTTCCTTGTACATCAGGCAGGTGGCGGCATCGCCCAAGGTCAAGAATCGGTCGTAGTCGGCATTCATCCCATAGCAGTTGCCGGGGAAAGAGTTGACAAACAGTTCCAACTGGTTGTAGGCTCGCTTCGAAATATGGATGCCCATCCTGCCAAAGGCATTCTCCAGATGGTTGGTACACTTTTGTATATCCGTGTCGGGCTTCACCGTCACTATCAGATTATAGTGGGTATATACCAACTGCTTGTTTTCTCTCGCTATCACCTCCTGCACTCGCTTGATGTCCTCCACGGCTATCAGATTGCTTGGGTTGGGCATACTGGCATGGCGGTTCTTCTTTTTGTCTAGCAGGGCAAGCTCACGCTTCTGGTTCGGCACAAAGATGATTTGGTTATACACCACACTCTCCACACTTGGAATGCTGTCCACCAAAGCTACCAGATCCACTGGCATACTGGTGTTGTTCACCTCGATATTGGTGAATGGACGTATCTGCGTCGGCAGATTGGCACAATCCACATCCACCAGACTATACACCTTGCAGCGTCTGTCGCCCATGCCTATCATCTCGTCATCCACCTTGAATCCTGTCATGCTCACCATCTTGTCACGGAAGTTCATGGCAAAGAAACGGTCAACATACAGACTTGCCTCTTGTTTGTTTAAGAACTCTGATTTGATACCGGCATCCTTCAGCTGGTCTTGCACCTTTCTGATTTTCACCAGAAAATCTCGCCATTTCTTGTTGTCGAAAGACATCAGACGACTCTTCTTGTTCTCCTGCGTAATGGTCAGATAGGTCATACTGTCCGTATATTCTCTTCCGTTGAAATAGCGGAAGTAGGATTCTGACAGGAACTCATGTCCCTTGCCACTCTCATCCTCAAACTGCTTTCTGGTAAAGATGTCCTGCTTGTGCAGGGCATAGCCTTCACCCAAAGTCTGTGCTATGGCTGCAAACAGGTTGGTGAACTCATAATAGCTGTCTATATTGGCAGAATACTTCTGCACAGGGTTCTCCATTCTCAGAATGGCAGAATATTCTCCAGTCTTGGTATAGAGCACACCGATACCATCCGTGTCTTCCACGGAGAAGTAGATATCCTGAAAGATTTTCTTCCGCTTGCCACCAGTACCAAAGGCATAGACCGATATGACCATGCCAATGCAGGTTGCCACGAAAAATAAGATTACATATAGTACCATACTTGTTTATTCTTCTGTTTCTTCGATGGATGATTGATGATTTTCTCTCATACTGGATAATTTGTTGTCATTCTCTTGATAAGAGGTATTGGAGCTTTCTTCGCCATAAAGGGTTGACACACTATCTTTTGCAGTGGAATCCATCCTGCTTATTGGTGTTTCCACAGTTGCAGGATGTTCTTCTGTCTCTCTCGCCCAAGATGCTCTTGCCTTGTTAGCACTCCTCATGGCATCCAATGTGGGTGGCTTGTAGGTCTTGTCTTTACAGGCGGTCAGCAATATGCCAGCCAATGCCATAATGATAATGTTCTTTGCTTTCATGCTCATAACCATTCTTTTATGTCAAAGATGCGATACTTTCGGCAGAAACAAATAAAGGTAGGCCCACACCCTTGGGGGAGAATGAGCCTACCAGTCGTTCACTTTCTACTTGTCATCCACATCTTGGTCATGTCGATACTTTTTTTGTTTCACATTTTTATATGCGCTTGCTGTAGGCATAGATAAACACTCCTTGGTCGTTCTTCTTGGTATGCAGTCCCTTCCGTTGCTTGAACATGATGAGACCTGCACCCGTAGTGATTGCCACGACCAACACTATCAGTCCTGTAATGATACCTATCAGACAGTAGGCGGCAATGAAGCCAATGATGGCTCCTCCTGCCGTGGCTGCTGCCCAATAGATGTACCGCCCCTGTATTCCCATGAATTCAAGGGGCTTCTGGAGTCCCTTGAACAGTGGGTAGTCGGGGTAGCGGATTTCCTGCTCTTCTCTTGCCATTCTTCACGTCGTTTCTCACTTACTGTATATGCACGGAATAACTCTCACTCGTTAGTTGGTCACACCGAAGAACAATGGCAATGCCTGTGCTGCTGCCACGAGGAAGATACATGCTCCTACAATCATCATGATCTTTTTCTTGACATCCTGCTCCTCATTGTTCATAGCGATGTAAACGCTGATGGCACCCACTACGGCTACTACACCTGCAATGGCATAACAGAGCTTGACCACAATAGGTACGTATTTGGCTATTTCCTCCGTCACTGTTGTCAGGGCAGTGGTTCCTGCAGTGTAGTCACCTGCCGAGTTTTGCGCCATGGCAATGCCACCACCCACAAGGAGCATCAATGCCAATGTCTTCAAGCGTCCTGAAGAGAGAACGCTCTTGGCGGTCTTCTTCAAATAGTTGGTCGTTTTCTTAAACATTCTTTCTTGTTTTACTTGTTAATGATTTCTCTTCGCAGTTCATTCTCACCTTTATCCCCAGTCTTCTTCCACGCTTTTGGCGTCTTTCCTTTCTGGCATACGGCTCTATGGTACTGCTTTCTCACTTTGATATATACTCTTCTGCAGTTGAGTCTTAAATCTGGTAGCCAAAGAATGCAGGGAACAGGATGGATGCACCTATCATAAACAGACAGGCACCTATCAGAGTCACTATCGATTTGGTCACACCTTCTTCTCCTGTATTCATCTTGATGTATATCTGCAATGCCGATATTACCACCATCACAGCAGCGACTGCGTATGTCAGATACAGCACATACAGCATCATCGTCACCACATAGTCGTGCATCCCTTCCAGTGCGTCTGCTCCCCAGCTATAGTCCACATTGCCACATTTGGCTGATGCAGACAGGGGGAGCATCGCAAAGACAATGATTGCAACTACATTCTTTATGATATGGCTAAATTTCATCCTTGATTGGTATTGTTTTGATGTTTGGTTGTCCTGGCTTTGTCTCACCTTGTCTCAGCAGACTCTCCGTGAAGTCGTCTTGCCAAAGTCCGTTTATCCAAATAGGAGAGATGCTTTCCATCTGATCATTCACTCGCTCCTGCAACGACTCGGCTGTGTTCTTCGGCTTCTGTTGGTTGACATCATTTCCTTCGTCTTCATCAACATCATCTTCTCTGCCGGAAGAATCCGTTTCTGGAGAATAATCACTCATTCCGTTGTTCTCTGTTCCCATACCATAGCCCTCATCGTATGATGTGCTGTCTTGGAAACTTGTGTCGTATTGCTTGTCGGCAACGCTAAAGCCACCATCGCTTTCATTGACGGCTACTGCGGCTTCCTCTTCCGTTATGTTGCTGATGTCAAACACTTCCTCGTTGCTCTTGGCTTCTTCCTTCTTACCATACAGGTCTCTGGTTATCATCACCGCATAGTAGATAGCGTATGCAATGGTAAGGCTGATGGCGAATATCAAAAATGGACTCATATAATACTTTGTTTTATAGATGATTTATACTCTATGCAGTGGCAAAAGTGCCAGTTGCGAGTGCAAAGTAAAGAGTAAAATCCGACATAAAAGAATTTTGTAAAGTATGACCATCAAAGTTTAAGATATATTCAAATTATAATTATATATCATACTCTCAATCATACTTTAATCAGCTTTTTCTGTTAGTTTTCGCATGTTTGGGAAAAGGGCATAAAAAAAGCCCTCCGAATGGGAGAGCTTGATAAGGTATATCGTAATACCTTTATTTTTCCATGTATTGTTTCAGTTTCTGTGTGATATATGTCCAAACTTCTTGGAAGGTTAGTGGCTCCTTGAATTTGATTTTCTTCAAATAACTATTCCACATAATATTTCGTTTGGCATCTGTCGCAAAAGAATCCTCGAAAAGGCTATATTCCGTAGAGATGGCGGTGCCTCTATTCTCAAACGTGGCTGTGATGGCTTCTTGCAATGTGTTCAAGTCAATATTTCCTGCTTTTAGTATTCTGTACACATCAAAGAAGTCTTTCATGCGGCTGTTCTCTGTCGCATGGTCTATCATTGCCTGATACTTTTCAGCCACCACGGTCTCTAAAGAGTAAGCCAAGATGTCAACTTCTGGTAATGTGTCCAGCAACACCGGATAAGAAAGGTCAACGGGTGCAGGAGTTATGATGTCGCCAAAGCCTACATCCATGGAAATAACTTGGCTTGCCGTGTCAAGTCCTACCTTGACATGCACTCGCACACCATTATATTCTTTTTTGAGAGTGATTTCTTCTACGCTAATGCTGTCCTTTTCAAAGACAACTCCGTCTTCCAGACATTCTATGTCGCATAAATTTCTGAATGTCTCCTTGATATTGTCCAACTCACGGCTAATCTGTTGACCAAGGAAGTCTATGTCCAATGTTGGTCTTGCTTTCAAATGCTCATGGGCATACAGTAATGCACCACCTTTCAATATAAAGCGTTCTTTGTATGGACTTACCGACAGACGGTACAACAGACGCTCCTGAAAGTATCGTGTCAATATCGATTGGTAGAAGACATTCTCTTCTTTCGATATATTAAGCAGTTTCGCTCTTACCGAGCGAGCATAATTCTTCGTTGTCATATTTATTATTTTATAGTTCCATTTGTAGATATGTTCCCAATGTTTTGGCAACTCTCAGTTGTGAGGCATATTTCATCAGTTTGCTGACATTACGATCTCTGCGTTTCATATATTCCTTTATAATCTCCGTACAGACATCTATGCCGATTTTGTTTCTATACTTTACTGCATCACAGACACATTTCTCCACGTCATATATCCTCACATTGAAACCTTCAATCTCTGTATTCGTAATTCCAAGGTTAAAGGCGGTATCACTCCAATGGTATAGTGTAATTGGGGGATAATCTGGAAGGGTGATTTTTCGGCCTCTTTTTATTGCAAGACAATATTCTTGTGGTACCTGTGTAGTCAACTGATAATGTGACCAAGCGGAATACAGACACAACACGCCACCAGGAACAACCTTTTCCACATCAAGCATTTGACTTGCCAAATGGTCATCGGTTGCATACACACCTCTTTTTATTCTGGTGAGTTCGCCATTCTTGGCGGCTTGCAATACTTTATAGTATGCAGCTCTTCCTGCCATATCTTTTGCAGAGATGTAGCCTTCAGATTTTGGATTTGTCATACGCTTTTCCATGATTTGCATCTTTAATTCTGTACAAAGTTACTACATATTTTCAAAAGTGTAGTATGTTTGTACGGAAATCTACGCAAAAATCACGCAAAATATAGTTTTCTACGGAGAATATTGACTTTCTCCGTAGAAAATTATCGTTTTATACATCCTCTTTATGCGGAATAATGGATTTTCTGCCGATAAGATAATCATTGACATCCTTGTATTCTGCATATCTTATGGATTCGTTGATTGCCCTGTTTTGATAACGGTCCATGATTGTATGGACAGCCACCGTTCCTGCTGGGTCATTATCAAGATAACAATGGATAGCAGTGTAACACGTCAATCGTTCCATGCATTTCCCAAGGCTACTGATGGAGTTCAGTACAATATAATCACATGGCTCTTGTATGCAAATTACATTGTCGCCTCGCTTTTCCAAAGTCTTGTACGAAAGAAAGTCCATAAACCCCTCGAAGATGCAGCATCTGTCCTGCACTCCAACTTGCTGTGAATGTATCAAGGATATGTCTTTCTCGCCCAAACAACCTTTATAATATGGGTTACGCAGCTCATAACCATCCCTGTTATTTGGAAAGGCTATACCAAAATACCGCTTGCCCTTAAACGTGTACCAGATCTCCTTGCAATAGCGTTTACCTATGTCCGCATCCACATGGCGTGAACGCAGATACGACATAAGCACAGGGTAGGACAATTCTTGGATATGTACCTTGTCCATCTTGTCTGTCTCTACTTGTGTCGGTATGGGAGGTTTTGCCTTTGTGGACTTTGGGTTGTTCATGTCCGCTGCTATATGCTGCAATGCAGCACCCACATCATCCGTATTGTAGAGAAGTTGGGCAAGAGCAATGATGTTGCCACCCTTGCCAAGAGCAAAGTCATACCATTGGTTTCGGCTGAAGTTTACCTTGAACGATGGCTTTGTCTCCGCATGCAATGGCGACAGATAATAAGATGTGGACTTGCTGCATCGTTTGGGCTGATGTCCCAATGCGCTCAGATAGTCCGTGAGTTTGATTTCCTTTGCTTGTTGTATGTTCATCTTTCATTCATTTTTTGTTCATTCGTGCGCTTATTATATATACACCAGAGTGAATGAACGGTTTTGTGAAGTCATTTTGTCGTATGTCCATGTAGTTAAATATGATGCCACTTCACAAAATCCGTCCGTTCTACTATTATATATACACCGAGGTGAATGAAGTGGTTTTTGAAGTGATTTTCGCTTCATCCTCACTTCTTCACCTCCTGCCCTTCAAGCAGCGGAAGCGAAGGATAATCCTTCATTCTGCAATACTCGTTGTTGCCGCACTTCACCACCAGTTTGCTCTTCAATAGGAAGGTCAGCAGCTTTGACATCACTGTTCTACCTCTGGCAAAACCAATAGTTGTATAACCTTTCGTCAATGCGTTTATCACATTCTCATAACCTGACACCACTTTCTTGCCGAAAGCCATTTCAAGTGCCTTGTCATGCTGCTCATCGGTAATGTCGGCTATCGTCATCTTCGGCTGTTTAGCTGTGGTGGAGTCAACCACATAGTCCTTGGCAATCTCAGGAAGTCCCTCCTTGTTTATTTGGAACGCAAAGGGCGCAAAGTCCTTGTCTCGGATGTTGAGCGGTTTCACTTCACTCACATTCGCCATCGAATTGCTCTTGCTTATCACCAGTACCGTCTCTGCCTTGTTGCTGAGTTCCGTTCCTATGTGACCTCTTACATTGTCATCACCCTTGTTCAAGTGCAGGACGCAATGGATGTGCAGGTCATAGCGGCTTGACCATTGCATCAGTTTGTTGATGATATGGACGGACTCGCTCGGATTGTTGATGTCGAGCATCAAGTCCCTTATGCCGTCAATGATGATCAAGCCAAACCCATTTTGTGTCTGCAAGGCATATTCTATCAACCGCAGTCTGAGGTTGGGACTGTACTCTCGAAGTCCGAAGAACACAAGGTTCTCACTGTTCATGTTGTCGGGCAATCCTGCAAGCCGGAGGATGCGCTGCATCACGCTGTGACAGTGGAAACGGCTCTGCTCCGTATCAACGTAGAGTATCTTACGCTTGTCATCGGGTAGTTTTGCCGTATATTGCAGCACCTTTCCGTTAGCAAGCGAGGCAGCTACCAAAGCGGACACGTTGAACGTCTTTCGGCTCTTCGCCTTACCTGTGGAGGCACTGAAGTTGCCAAGCGTGGCTATGGTCGAGTTGTCCACCCATATTATCTGTGGCGGTGTCTGGTAGGTCTCGTCCGCATGGATAAGCGATGCCTTCAGCAACTTTTCCAACAAATCAGCATTGTCCGCTGCGCCTTCAAGGAGGCTCATGTCGCTCATTTCTTCCATCGTCATCTGCTCTTCAAGGGTTTGTTCATCACATAGCGTATGGCATCCTGCTCATACACCTCTTTTGTTTTCACAGGGTGCTTCTTGATCCATTCCACCAGTTCTTCCTTGCTGAAATAGATGGTCTTGCCGTTTGGCTTGTAATGGGGAATGGCAAAGGTACGTGTCAGTTTGTAAAGCTGACTCTTTGAAGCGTCAAGGAATACGCTTGCCTCGTCAAGGGTGAGCACGTCTTTTCCTGCAAAGAGCCATTTCTCCAAGCACTTGATGCGGTTCAGCACATCCTCCACTGGTCCAAGCAGCTTGAATGCTTCTTCCATTTGTTGAATGCGCTCGGCAAGTCTCATTGGTGTCATGTCTGCCAGTTCTTGTTCTGTCAACTCGTGTTTATCCACGTCTATCGTTGGCGGTAGGATAGTGCCATCCTTTGGTGGATTGTTTGCCTGATTTGTTGTCTGTCCAATCATTGTCGTAATTTAATTTATCGTTACACATAACGAGGTCGCCCTCCATAACCAGGTTTCTGATTACGGAGGGCAAAGGTAAGGGCATTTCTGCCCAATCGGATGGAAGTGCGCTTGACTGTCAACCGACTATCAAGCCAACTGTCAAGGTTTTCATCTGTCAGATGGTGTCCTTGCTGTCATTTTTACCGCAATCTGCTATTTCTTGCACTTTCTTGCGGATAGCCTCATAGATGCTGGCGTTTGTACCTTTAGCATCACTGGTTGCTGAGGACAGCTTGGTTGTTGTAAGTGGCTTGTCTGTTGATGAAGACAGGATGAGTTTATGCTTGGCAATGACCGATTGCCATTGCTTGCAAATCAAGTTCTTACTGCAGAGCATATCAAAGAAGAATGCCACACGTCTGTTGCTTCTCGCCTTTAGCTGCTTGCTGACTTGGCACGAGAAGAGTTTTCGCATATCCTCTTCCGACACATCGGCTGAGAACAAATGAACCTCATTGGCATGGCGCGCAATGAGGTTCAACTGAGTAGAATCAAAGTAACATTGAAAGTCCTGTTTCGGTTTGGTTTCTTGTGCTGTTTGTAATATTGACGGTGGTTTACCATGGAGATACTGACCGTTTGGAGGCGGCTCCGTGGTGTTGAACTTGTGATGAAGAGCCTTGTAGTCATGATACTCGAAATCCACTTTGGTAAAGAATATGACTACTAAGTCCTCACGTTCTTCAAGAAACTCCTCCATGATGTAGAAGTTCTTCTTGTGCTCGTTCTTTCCTGCCGCATACTGGCAGTCCGTATAGGAATGGCTGTTGAGAAAGTCCTTTTTATAGCGGTGATACAGTTTACCGCATCCTATTACTTCCGTCTGATAGCACTCGTGGGCTTCCTTGAAGAACAGCCACAGTTTGTTGATACCGCAAATGCCACCAACACCGTTAGCGAAGGTGCATTCATTGCATTGGGGTAAAAAGAGAGAACGAGGAGTCGTCTCGTCCTTGGTTGTTTGATGTATTATTATGTTCCATTTTTATTCTTCGAACGCACTGTCCAATAGGGAAACAGCCTCGTCCTTTTTCTTATTGATGATTTTTGCGTAAATTTGTGTCGTACGCACCTCCGTATGACCGAGAAGTTTGCTTGTAGTGTATAGGTCTGCGCCCATGGTCAGCTCCATCGTGGCGAACGTGTGCCTTGAGACATGGTAGGTCACATGTTTGCTGATACCTGCCGCACGGCTCCATTCCGGGATGCAGTCGTAGTTCTTACTTGGTAGTGTTGGAAACACCTTGTCCTCGTCACTCGCAGATCCACGCTCAGGCATCCAACGAAGGGCTTGCTTGTTGAGAGGAAGATAGAGAGGCTGCTTGGTCTTGTACTGTAATATCTCAACTCGTGTCTTGTCACCCTCGGTGATGATGTTTTTCCACTTCAAACTCTTCACGTCACTGATACGGAGTCCGCAGAAGCATGAAAACAGGAACGCCGCCTTGATATCCTCACGCTTGCAAGGGGTGTCAATCAGTCTCTTCACCTCGTCAACGGTCAGATACTCTCGCTTGGTACCGCCACCTTTCAGGACATCCATGCGAAGACGCAATACGGGATTGTCGTCCATTATCTCTTCCTCAATAGCCATATTGAAGGCGGCTTTGAGGCATTTGAGATAGTTCATCACCGTGGATTTGGATGGATGGGTGTGCTTGTAGGTGATATAGTCGTTCAACAAGAACACCATGAAACCATTGCAGTATTCCTTGGTCATCTCTGCGAGTGTCACGTTTGGCGAGTGTTCTCTCACTGCATTCAGCACGCTGTTCACCCAGTTTCGGGCAGATTGTCTTCCTCGCTCCACTTGTGCGTCACGGAATATCTCCAACCAATCCACAAGTCGCATTTTGATTCTTGACTTGTCTTTGAGCCCTGCGATACCGTTAGTGATGCTCATGATGCGTTGTGCCTTGATGGCATAGACTGCTTGCATCGTCTGCTTGTTCTGCTCCCTGGCAGCTGCATCAACCTCTGGAATGAGATAAAGACGCAGATAGTCGTAGGTTCGGCGACCATTGACATTGATGGATAGATAGACCGACTTGTTGCCGTTGGCAAGTTCCTTGAAGCGGATTCTCACAGGTTCCTTGGTCTTGGAATTTCTCTTGCGCTCAGTCTCTGCAACGGCAATCTCTGTCTTAACTTTCTTGGTGGCTAGATACTCCTTGTATTTGTCCACGTTGGCATCGGGGTCTTCTCCATGCGGCTTGTAGCCTCTTCTGCCGACACGCTTCTCAAAGGTTCCGTCCTTCAATGCCTTCATGCGTTCCTTGGCCTTTTTCTCAGCTTCTTTCCAGATTTCCTTGTGTTTCTCCTCGCTGTCATCCTTACGAAGGTAAAGACCAACTGACTCATAGGCACGTTGTCCCTTACCATAATATATATCAAGGAAGAGGGAACGGTCTCCATTGCGCATCTTGCGACTACGGACTATCACAGAACTGGTGTATTCCTCAACTTTCTCCACTTGGTTCAGCTCGTCAGAAGGATCCGTGAAAGTTTCTCCATTGACAACCTCTCGCATCTTGCGTTCTTTCAGACGCTCTGCGGTTTCCATGACCAAGGCATTATTCTGCTTGTCTGCCTCGGTAATCTCTGGGTTGATATAGAGCTTCAGAAACTCGTACTTGCGCTCACCATTATAATATATGTCGAAGTAGAGCGACTTGCTGCCGTTGGCAAGGTCCTTGAAACGAAGAGTGACAGCTTCACGCTTGTTGGGTCTGCCTCTATGTTTTTTGATTGTTCCATCTATGGCTCTGTCCTCACCGTCATCGTCAATAAACTTCCATTGGTGTCCTTCTCTGCCAGAAACGGCTCCAACGATTTCGTTTACCTCACTTTCCTTTCCCTTGACACTTTTGCCAGTTTTATCACTGCCGACTTTTTTCTTCTTACTTAAACGTGCGGTCTTCTTGCTTGAAGTTGTTGTAGAAGCAGGATGCTCCAAGGAAGCCTTCACTGTTTCCAACTTCCCCGACAGGATTTCTTGCACTCGTTGGTTCTTGATAGCTTCAGCCTTCTGCAAGGTCTCAGCATTGACTGCCTTAGCCTTGTCATCGTCCTCAGGAAGCAGATAAAGCTTCAAGAACTCATACGACCTCTTTCCACTTTTGTAAGTGTCGAGATAAATCGACTTTGTGCCATTCGCCAAATCCTTGCAGCGTATGCGCACAGGTTCATTGTTACTTCTCATGTTACTTTGTTATTTATTCTATTTATTGTCATTTTGTGAGATTTGTTACTCACGGTGCAAAGATACGAAAAATAATTGGATTTGTTACCCAAAACAAGAACCAATTACGAACCATTAACTATGATAAATTATAAAATCAAATGGTAAAGTAACAAACAAATAACAAAATACGCACTTTGCTAAATACCTGCTATATGCTGTATATATTAGCAGTTACGCACAATTTCTTATCATTTCAAATGTAGCATGAGATTTGACGTTGTATTGGCATTGTATCAGCGTTGCTCGCCTTTGCCACCGGCACCTCTTGGGGAACATTCGGCATACTCATCCCTATCTGCATCGCCGTATTCCCTGCTACCGCTCCGCTGCGCATCATCTCCATCTCGGCGTGCATGGCAGGTGCAGTCTGCGGTGACCATATATCTCCAATCTCCGACACCACCATTATGGCATCGGCTGGTGCCGAGTGCAAGCACGTTCACCACGTGTCGTCGCAGTTGCCATACGCCCTGACAGTAGCCGCTGTGTCGTTCCTTACCTTTGTCGTAGCCGGCTTCACACAGCAGCTCGGCATCGTAGCCAGTGCTGCCATTTCCTGGATCTTAGGCATAGCGATGCTTTTCTCAGCATTATGGGTGCTGAGAAAAATTGGTTACAAGCAATAAATCTACCATATCTATCAGCATCGGCGTAACAAGCTGTGTATAAACAAAATAAAGGCTGACAGATAGGCTGACAGATAGCTAAAAACATAAGTTATCTGCCAGCCTATCTGTCAGCCTTTATAATATTTTCAGCGCAATGGCAGCACAGGCCTCCGCATCTGCGAGGGCATGATGATGTTGTGTCAAGTCATAACCGCAGCGGGCTGCTATAACGTCAAGCGTATGACGACCTTTAGGCCAGACCTTGCGCGAGGCGATGCAAGTGCAGTAGAAGTCGTAGTCGGGATAGTCCATTTGATAGACGCGGAAGACGGCTTTCAGACAGCTCTCGTCGAACGCCTTGTTATGTGCCACAAGCGGAATCCCCGCTATCTTCGGCTCAATCTGCTTCCATACTTCGGGGAAGACCGGCGCACTGTCTGTATCAGAAGCGCAAAGACCATGCACCTGACTGCACCGGTAGTTGTAATACTTCGGCTCCGGCTTGATGAGCGAGTAGAAACGATCTACCACCTCACCTCCTCTAACAATAACCACGCCAACAGAGCATACCGAAGAACGCTCATTGTTGGCGGTTTCAAAATCTATAGCTGCAAAGTCTTTCATTGTTGCAAGGTCGTATCAATTATTTGTTCTACGTTAGTAACGAAACACAAAGATACAGTTTTTTTGTGGCACAACTACTTCTTTTAATATCTTTATCACAGATACTCGTGCAAATAAATGTAAGTTTACATCAAATACTCGTGCAAATAAATGTAAGTTTACATCAAATACTCGTGCAAATAAATGTGATTTCCATAAACTCATCCGCTAAAAAACATAACAGAAAAGCCTCACTTGCCACTGATTTGCAACAAAACAGAGGTCATGTTGCCCATGATTTGCAACAAAAATTTATAGCTATTGCCACTGATTTGAGACAAAAAAGTTGTATCTTTGCCCATGAATTAAAACAAACGCTATGTTCAAACGCAAGATATTAAGCAAATTAGAAGCATGGAAAAAACTTAAAATGGAGTTATGCAAACCACGGCATAACTCCATTCTTATTTTAATTAACCTTATCTAAAGATATCAAAAAAGAGTAAGTATAAAATGCACATACGCTCAAAAAGAATACAAACTATTTGGCAAATTAAGTTAGTGGAAAAATACCCCATATCTCCCATGATCGCCGTAACCTGCACAGTATAAGCACAATAAAGGCTGGCAGATAGGCTTCCCGAAAGCGATATCTGCCAGCCAATCTTCCAGGCGGAGAGGGGTATCTAGCAACCTTCAAGAATAAAAATTTGCAAGCCCCCATGTTTTTTTTAAAGAGAAAAACTCCGTAAATCTTTGTGCTATAAATATTTATTCGTATCTTTGCATCAACAGAACTCGTTTGCATCCCATTAGAACTGCAGGCGGGTCATTTTTTTATATATGAACCAAGAACCGAGAACTATACAAGAACAGTTGACCAGACTAAAAAATAAGGGTATGGTATTCAACGATGAGCGTATTGCCACTTCATATTTGGCAAGAATAAGTTATTTTCGCTTGAAATACTATTGGGTAGATATGATAGACGTAACTACTGGCGATTTTATAGAAGGTACGAACTTTAATACGGTCATAGACCGATACGAATTTGACAAAAAACTGCGTAACATTCTATTTGGAGCCATTGAAGTTTTGGAAGTAGAATTGCGTACGAAGTTCATAACGACCCTTTCGTTAGCAACCAATACGGGTTTATGGTATCTTGACGGCTCACTTTTTGACAACCAGCATTTCCATTCAAACTTAGTGTTGGATATGAAAAACGAGTTTGACAGAAATTCAGACCCTTTTGTACGTAAATATATATCAGACCACCCACATTGGAACAAAACGTCATTTGGCGGAGACAATCCTGATGCTTGGATGATTTTTGAAACCGCCACATTCGGCACACTCTCAAAAATGTACAAGAATCTTAAAAACCAATCTCCTTTGAAGTCACAAATTGCAAATGAATTTGGATTGTATTCAGCTAGAGAACTTTCAAGTTGGCTCGAAGCTATTTCTGTATTAAGAAATATCATCGCTCACCACTCGAGAATATGGTATAAAATCTTCTCTAAAAAACCAACCAATATAAATCGTCACAGAGATTGTTGGATGCTTGCAGATATGACAGAGCATCAGCGCAAGCGTGCTTTTGGTGTAATATCATGCCTTATTTATTTATGCAATGCTATCACGTCAAACAACACCATCAAAAATGAGATAAAGGATTTGTTTGCTGCATATCCTACCATTCCGGTCTTCATGATTGGATTCACAAGAGAATGGGAGAAAAATCCAATTTGGAGATAACCCCTTACACAAAACACTTACACTTGAGGAAGCTGGCGGATTATGTTGCTGCAAAGATATGAATAATCATTGAATATCTGCTAGCCTATCTTCCAGGCGCAGAGTGGTATCTATCAGCGTAAGCTTAGTCCTAACTCAGTCTCAGATCAGTTCACGCCAACTTTTAACCAACGTCTATTTAGTATAAATAGTGAAACAATAGGCATTGCCATCCACGGAGACGTCAACAATCACATTCCCTTTCTTCAGCGTTGTCCACTTGCCATCGACCTCTGCGGTTTTGAAATGAAACTTGTTCCTTAGTTCCGATTTTATGTAGTTATAGGCAGGTTTGTTGTAGACACGGATTGAGACGAAAGGTCCGAAACCAACGCTTCCTGCTATCAGCACAGAAGAGTTACCATTACCATATTTAATCGGACTGCCGTCTGCCGCCACCATACAATTCTTATAGTACACATCCTCATAGTAGAAGTCGTTCAACTCAGGGTCATGATAGCGACCTCGAAACGCATAGCCGCTCCTTTCCGCAATCTTCTTAATACCAACGTTGTCCCCTTTCACACTCTTTATCAGCTCACCAATGCTAATGATATCATTGAAAGACGCACGCTGCGTCGCGACAGTCTGCTGCGCACCCGTCATAGAGGTCTGGCTATAGCCGCAAAGCGAGCTGACCACAAACATCAGAAAAGATATTAATGCTTTCATATTGTATGGTTTAAGTAAATGTTTTTATTGACGCTGCAAAGTTTGCATTTTTCGGATATGATAGCAACGGCTTCTCTGCATATTCTTCAGCGTGTTTTCGCGCTTTCGGCGCCTGGATTCTATTACAATCATGATTCAAATACTTCTTCGCCAAAACGTTGGATTATATCGGATTTGATTTGGGATAGAATGTTATTGCATCCACCAAAAGCACCACTCTCAATTGTTGTCACACTATTGGGAATAATGATGTTAACGAGTGATCCACATCCCCCAAAAGCACCTTTTTCAATACAAGTAACACTATTTGGAATATTGATGCTAGTTAGACAAGAACAATCTCTAAAAGCACCTTCCTCAATACTAGTCACACTATTAGGAATTGTGATACTTTTTAAATTATTACATTTCTCAAAAGCATTATCACCTATACTTGTTATGCTATTCGGAATATTGATGTTGACGAGAGATCCACAGCACCGAAAAGTACCTTTTTCAATACAAGTAACACTATTTGGAATATTGATGCTAGTTAGGCAAGAACAGCCAGAAAAAGCACTTTCCCCAATACTAGTCACGCTATTAGGAATTACGATACTTTTTAAATTATTACATTCCTCAAAAGCATAATCACCTATACTTGTTATACTATTCGGAATATTGATGTTGACGAGAAATTCACAGCACCGAAAAGTACCTTTTTCAATACAAGTAACACTATTTGGAATATTGATGCTAGTTAGGCAAGAACAGCCAGAAAAAGCACTTTCCCCAATACTAGTCACGCTATTAGGAATTACGATACTTTTTAAATTATTACATTCCTCAAAAGCATAATCACCTATACTTGTTATACTATTAGGAATATTGATGTTGACGAGAGATCCACAGCACCGAAAAGCACCTTTTTCAATAGTTGTCACACTGTTTGGAATGTTGATGCTGGTGAGTGAATTACAGTCCTCAAAGGCACCACTTCCAATATTTGTCACACTATTCGGAATATTAATGCTAGTGAGTGAGTCACAACCCACAAAAGCTCTGTTTCCTATGTTTGTTACACCATATGGAATATTGATACAAATGAGAGAAATACAGTTAATAAAAGCTCCATCTCCAATATTTGTAACACTATTTGGAATATTAATGCTTGTGAGTGAATGGCAGGAATTAAAAGTGCCCTCCCTGATGCTTGTCACACTATTTGGAATGTTTATACTTGTGAGATAACGACATTCCATAAAAGCATAATTTCCTATACTTGTTACACTATTTGGAAGTTTTATATTAATTAAGGATTCACATTCTATAAATGCTTCATCTTCAATAGTTGTCACGCTATCTGGAATGATATAGTTTGTTTTTTTTGATCTGCACACAATAAGTATTGTTCTATCTTTATTAAACAATACTTGGTGTTCGTATATAAATGTTTTTGTCTCATTATGCAAATCACCATACCACTCGTAAAATGGATTCCCATTTATATTAACTACGCTACTTGGTATTTTAATAATAGTGAGTGAATCACACATCGTAAAAGCGTGTATTCCAATGCTTGTTACACTATCAGGTAAATCTATGTTAGTGAGAAAAAAGCAACACATAAAAGCATTGTTTCCAATAACCTCTACTCCTTTTCTAATTGAATACTTACCTTTTAAATTTTCTGGAGCCTTAAGCAATCTTTTCCAATCCTTGCTGTATTTTACGCCAAACTCATCTTCCACTGCATTTCTCAAATCATCATCAGTTACCTCCGTGCTCCACACTTCCTCTTCCTTCGGCTTCTGCACTCCGAACAGTCTGAAGGAGCACATAGACAAGTCTTTCTTGGCTCTGGCTAACAGGAACATTGACATTAGGGTTATCGCTTCCTCATCTGCCAACAAGCCTTGCAGGGCAGTGAAGGTCTTGCTCTTGCTTAAATCGAGATAATCGGCGGCTGAGAAGAGGAGACGGTCGGATGCTCCGTAGTTTTGGAGCAGAGACGGATCGAGAGAGATGGCTTTTAGCGAAAGGGCAATGGAAGCCAAGGCAAAATCGTCGATGGTTTCGTCGAAATCGTCGATGGTGCGAAGGGGATGCGAGAAGTCCTTGGTGCCGATAGTCGGCGACTTCTGACCTTTCATCGCCGGCACAAACATGCCGTCGTAATCGACAAGCGTCAGCGTACCGTCGGGGCGCACCATGATGTTGTCGGGCTTGATGTCGCCGTGGGCAAACGACTGCGAGCGAAGCCAAGCCGCCATCTTGCAGAAACGGTAGCAAAGCATCGCCATAGCGTGAGTGTCCGTGTAGTTAGCAGCAATGTATGTCTCCATCGTCTCGCCCTCAATCCAGTCCATCTGCAACACGGGGAACTCTTCGTTCTCACAGTTGCTGTCAACGAAAAGTTCCTTCTCCAGATACTTCACGGAAGTGATATAAGGCGAATCGACAAACTCCAACTCCTCGGCAATTTTACGGTATGCTTCCGCACGACCTTCCTACTCCTCGGTGAAGCATTTTAGGGCATAGCACTTCCCCGTCTGCCCGTCCTTCATCTTGAATACGACGGCAAACGCACCGCTGCTACGATATGGTTCACCGTATTTATCCAGCACGGGCACCAGATTACTTAACTTGTCAAGATTGTCGTGAGCCTCGCGAATGGCAGCGAGATATTCTGATATAAGAGGGTATTGCATAAGTTTAAAATTTCGTATTGTCGGGTGAATTATTTGTTTCCGTTACGCATTGTTATTTCATAATATTGCCAACGTGTAATCGTCAGTGTCAATAAGTCTCTTGATGTACAATGACTCCATCAGTTCCTTAAAGTCGGCTTCTGAGTCTGCACTTCTTAAAAGAGGGAAAAGTACATCTTCGGCAAAGTTGCACTTCTCCTTTTCTGCTATTTGAAGCAACTGCGAATTGCTCATTTGCTTCATCCGCAGTTCCATCAGTTCACTTTCAAACTCCTCACTTTTCGACAGTTCGTACATCATCAGCACATAATGCGACAACGCATCGCTTGCAGCAAACACTACCGACGTATCATCAAGGTGAAAGATGCCTGAGCGAAAACCTTCCTCCTCCAACGGATCCTTGCAACTGACAAGGCGGGGCGGGTTGCTGAAGTCTGCCAGCCGTGTAAAGCTATGCTCCAGCAATCCTGTCTGACGACTATAATGAAAGACGACGCTATCGCCGTACGTCATCCATTGGCATTGAGCAGGTTTCGCTGCCCATGCCGCAGCGATGGTTGCGCACGAACCTTCGTTATAGAATTTGTTAAGCAAGATGCCGTCGCCCTCCTTTGCCCGTTCTTCATGCACATTGTAGAACGCCTCCCAAATGCCGTCCACCCATTCGTCCAACTCTGTGAACGAACTGAGCGGAGCGTCCTTGGGCAGATGCTCTATAAGATACCTCGACCACTCGTTGGCATAGAGTCCGCAGCCTCCTGCTCCGTCCGACACAGCTATGCACTGTGGCGAACAGAACACGGCATCCTCGTTGGGCATGTGGTCGTTAGGTTTGGCTATGCTTACACTTTTACTCATCTCTCTTTTTTACTGGTTATTATTAACGAACATACTTGACAGCGTACCTATCTTCATCATTTTAACAAGGCGTTCCATACCCGTGTTCACGCCCATGGCATGATAACGTATGTCTGCTTGCTTATCGCCGAAGATGGCTCTCATCTGCTCATTGTAGTTAAGCGGCAACAGACTTGCCATGTTGTATAGCTTTTCGCCATAACCGTTGCCGTTCAGTTCGCCGAGCGAAGCAGGGAAAACCACCGACTCGGTGTGTCCAGGCACTACGTGAATGTTGAAAAGCAGCACATTGCCATCGTTCGTAAACATCGACTTCAACTGATTAGCCAACTGCTGCATCTCGTCATGCGACGCACCGTTATATTCTCCGTCTGTGATGTTGATGATTGTCGGTGGATAGCAGTCCTTGTCGTGGTGTTGTTTCATCCAGTTCTCCAACAGTCCCTCAGCACGCTTGAATGCCTTGTCCATGTGGGTCCAGCTGCCATCATGACGTGCCGTCATCCATTGCTTCTTTTCCACCTCCTTTATTGCAATGCCTTTGCGTGTGCGCACTTCTTCCTTAACCGTCTTTTTCATAAACGGATTGTTTCGTATTTCTTTTGGCGTTACAAAGTCGCTGCCCTCAAGTGCTCCGTTCCATGCGCTGTAAGCCTCCTTGCCATATCCTATTACGGCAATGTCGAAATAGTGACGTGTTTCGTTGTTCTTCACGCAACGTTCCACAAGTTCGTTTATCTGTGAGTTCACTATTCGTGCCACAGCCTCAGATAGCGTCATGTCTTCTCCATTGAAAGTTGTCAAGCGTTTCATCGACACGCTCTGGTCGACAAGGAAGATGAATGCCGTAGGATGCTCACGGTCAACACGTGCTGTGTAGGCGTTCTTGCTCTGCATCTGCTGAGGCTGACTCGGAATAGGTATACCAAAGTTGCCGATATTGGTGATATACTTCAACGTAATGAAGTTCTTTACCAATATCTCCGCTTGATAGAAAGGCTGCTCGTCGGCATCAAGGTCGAAATGCTTCTTTGCCTTTACGGTTTGGAAGTGAATCTGCTTGAAGTCGTCAAGCGTGCCACCAATTCTTGCTCCGTTTCGTGTTGCGTTGCGGTCGGCATAGCGTGCGTTCTCATCGTATATCACCTCTGGGTCTATTTCCAACAGCACGGGGTTTGATATTCTGCCGTCGTTCATGGCTACGTACATCATAGGGTGATTGCTTGTGAAGCTGACGCGAACGTAATGTTCCAGACCTGCCTGCTTGTCGAGCGACCATGACAGCGAACCAGCTCCACCACCGCCCGGCTTGGGGATGTCGATGCCACGCTCCTCACAGTCTTTCCACGAGTAGAGACCGCCGTTCTTGATGATGTTCTCCAAGTTGTCGCGGTCTGTGAAGTGATACAGCTTTGTGATGTTATGCTGTTCGAGGAGTTTCTTGAACTCCTCCCAATTGTTTCTTTTGTTCATAATGGTTTCTTGTTTCTAGGTTTAGAATAGAGACGGCATTTGCGGCGCTTCTGTCTGTGTTTTCTTGTCGCCGAATGGGTACAGCCCTTCTGCGTATGCCTTTATCAGAAAGGCGTGCGACAATGGTGTCTTCGGATTGTCAATGTCACAGTTTGTGGTATAGTCGAGCAGTACGATTGTTTTCGTCTTGCTGGCTTCCCTCAACCGCTCTATGATGTTCGCCACCTTGTTTTCGAGTACCCACTTATAAGCCGGTAGATAGATTTGCTTGCGAGCTTCTATATATCCCAATAGCTCGGTGCCGTTCACACCCTTGCGATGACCGAGTGGTTTTCCGAATCGCCTCACGGTACGCTTTATGTTCTTCATCGTGTCGTTAGCGAACATGTTCACGTCCACATCCGACGATTCAAACACTTTCAGTCCTTGCCATATCCCTTCAACGCACATTGCTGTATAGCCCTCGCTGAATGGCACGGGGATTCCGCCATGTGGATAGAACGGACTCAGCTTCACCAACCCGTCTGTAGCTTGGCTTGTAACATCAGCAATCACCGCATCAGGGTATTTCTTCAATATGTTTTCGCGCTTCCTGCGCTTGGATTCTATTACAATCATGATTCAAAGACTTTTTCGCCAAAACGTTTAATGATGTCAGATTTGATTTTGGATGGAAGGTTGTTACATCCACAAAAAGCATCATTCCCAATATTTGTCACACTATTCGGAATACTGATCTTTGTGAGTGATTCGCAGGCAAAAAAAGCACCATATCCAATATTTGTCACACTATCTGGAATGTTGATATTCGTGAGTGAGGTACATTCATTAAAAGTTCTATCTCCAATATTTGTTACACTATTCGGAATATTGATTTTGGTAAGTGATTCACACCCCCAAAAAGCATCATATCCAATATTTGTTACACTATTTGGAATTTTGATTTTGGCAAGTGATTTACATCCTGCAAAAGCATAATTCCCAATATTTGTCACACTATTTGGAATTTTGATGCTGGCGAGTGATATACATCCATAAAAAGCATCATTCCCTATATTTGTCACACTATCTGGAATATTGATTTTGGTGAGAAATGTACACCTCAAAAAAGTCCAATCTCCAATATTTGTCACACTATCTGGAATATTGATATTGGTGAGTGATCTACAATCCTTAAAAACCTCATCTCCAATATTTGTAACACTATTCGGAATATTGATGTTGGTGAGTAATTCGCACTCGGCAAAAGCACCATCCCCAATATTTGTCACACTATTTGGAATATTGATGTTGGTGAGTAATTCGCACTCGGCAAAAGCACCATCCCCAATATTTGTCACACTATCTGGAATATTGATGTTGGTGAGTGATTTACATCCGCTAAAAACCTCATCTCCAATATTTGTAACACTATTCGGAATATTGATGTTGGTGAGTGACTTGCAATACATAAAAGCACTATCTCCAATATTTGTCACATTATTTGGAATGATATAGTTTTTTTCTTCTGATCTGTACGCAACAAGTATGGTTTTATCTTTATTAAACAATACCTGGTGTTCATATATAAAGGCTTTTGACTCATTATACAAATCACCATTCCAACCGCAAAATGGATTACCATTCATATTAACTACACTACATGGAATTATAATTTTAGTTAGTGAGTCACAACACGAAAAAGCTTCATTTCCAATATTTGTCACACTATTCGGGATATTGATACTGATAAGTGATCTGCAAGACCTAAAAGCACCATCCCCAATCTTTGTTACACTATTTGGAATATTGATGCTGGTGAGTGATGTACAACCATGAAAAGCATAGTTTCCTATATTTGTCACACTATTTGGAATTTTGATGCTGGTGAGTGAGCTACAATCCTTAAAAACCTCATCTCCAATATTTGTCACACTATTGGGAATCTTGATACTGGTGAGAGAATTACACCACGAGAATTTATAACTTATTGTGTACCAATTTGTTTTGATTAAAACGGTAGGAAAGTGATTGCATGGATTTAATGGAGGATGAAAAAGTCGAAGATTTAACGTATTTAACTTTTGTAAACCACAAAAATGAAAACGGTGTGCAAATTTTGTGCAGAAGTTATTCTTGCAAGGAATAACTCTGGCTATATCAGCTCTTTTATTGCCTACAAGGCACAAAAACTCTTAATATCTCAAAAACATATTCATAAACGTTATTTTTGAGTGAAAGTTCTTTTATCGTCTATTATTTTGTGTATCTTTGCGTTCAAATTAAAGATATTTGCAAATGAAAGATCTAAATCGTATCAAAGTTATGCTCGCTGAAAAGAAGCGAACGGCTAAATGGCTTGCAGAGGAATTGGGTAAAAACCCCGCAACTGTGAGCAAATGGTGTACCAATGTGTCTCAGCCAGACTTATACACATTAGACAAAATAGCAACATTACTTGACATTGATAAGCGAGAACTTATAACGGGCAAAGATTGAAAGCATGGAAGATATCATACTGATTCAACAATTCGAATATGATGCAATTCTGCGACAGCTGTCGCAGTTATTGACCACTCAAGAGCTATAGTCTATAATTATATGTTCGATGACTTTACAAGAGAATATAAAATAATATGATGGGATTAGACGATATAATGATTAGTTTTGCTGTGTCTGTCGGAGCAGGCATTGTAAACAATCTGATAGAGGATATCAGAAGCAATAAGGACTTAGACGCAAGAATGAACAAGTGCTTTAATAATGCTTTGAATAAATGGGAGGTCTCTCAGGAAACTCGTAATATTTTACATAGTGAGTCTCTTAAATACTATCCTGATCTTGCAATCTTTTTATCTGAACCTGCAAAAGGGATAAATCCTAAGATTAAAGATTTACTTCGTTTGTGGATTAAAGAAATGCAGAACGACGAGGTTTGTACAAATTACATAATTACTCACAAACAGGATGTGGCAAACTGCAAACTCAATGATGTGTTAATCTTACTGAAGAACGATATTCAGACGACTATTAATAAAATAGCGGAAGAACAGAAAAGCATGTTGAGAAAACAAGATGACATGATGGAATTCTTGCGGACACAAATGCAAGCCTTAACAAAAGATGGAACTATTGATCAAGCAAAGAAACTTATTGCTCTTTTACGTGGAAGTATTGCCGATTTGATTGAAGATCTCAAATTAACAACAGGCAGAAGGGTCATTGAAGAAATTGAGGAACAGTTTGCGTCTGTGATAGAAAACAACAAGGCGTTAAGGTCTGAAATAGCATATAGAAAAGGCTTGACTTTATTGTTCTCTCAAAGTCAAAAGGCTATAGAGTTATTGCATGAAGCATATGCTATTTGTCAAGATGAGCCTATTTATATCCAGAGGGAAATACGAAGATGTTTAACAAAATGCGATTATGAAACAGCAAGTAAACTCTCTCAAGAATTAGGAGACGAAAGGTATAAAGCAATTGTTGATGTAGTAAGTTCTGACAACAGTTCTTCTGTATTCGCAGTAATACCAAAGAATATTAAGAGAGACATGGAAGTGCGTCAAATCGTGCTTGAAGGTCTTGTTGTGAAGAAGGATGCGAATTGTGCATTTTTGTTTGATTGCGAAGATGTGGCTCTTCCTGAATCATTAAAACTATCAAATATCTGTCAATGGTTATTCTTACTTTCAAAAATCAGGTATGAAACAGGAGACTTTATTGCTCTCTCATTTGATGCTCCTCAGATTGACAATGTAAAATCAGCACGAAAAGCGGTTAACCTCTTTTGGAGGAAACTTGAAGAAACTGAGATAAAAGGGTGTTTTCCTCTGATAGCTTGTTTACATAGTTATTGGAACCTTGTATGCACACAAGATAAATCATGGGCAGATTCATTTCTATCAATAGACCGAGCACATTTCGGTGATCAGAAGATTGTGTTCAATTTGATGGAAACATCTGTTTATGTGCTATTAGGAAGACATGAAGAGGCATTTACAGCTTTAGTATCTGCAAATACGGAACTTGATATTAATATTATTCGAGTTGCTATTATGTTGTTTATTCAAACCAACAACATAATGCATTTGGCTTGGGTTCTCGGGAGGATGAAGGAGGTAGAGATAAAAGTAAATGATGAGATAGCTGTGCTTTTAGCCCATTCCATGCAAAGGAAAAATGCAGAGTTGATAAGAGGACAATTGGATAATATTGAATTTGAGAAGGAATCCGTTAAAGAGCTCTTAATACAACTTACCAATTTCAATTCTGGCAGAGAAGTCATAATAGAACAGATTAAGAAAACGATGTCCGAATTCTGTGACGAGTTGAAAGCATATGCAGCTAACCTACTTGCCTTTGTAGGTGATACGGAATTAGCATTTGATATGCTGAAACCGATTGTTGACGAAAGTACGCCAGACCTGAAACGACATATATTTCTATCTGTGCTCGAAAAAATGCAAGAAAAATCACCAGAGCTGTATCGTATTCTTATAAAAAATCGACAAGCAGGCAACTATTGCGATGATCATTTGTTAAAAAAGGAATATCTGCTCGATTCTCAAATTGGAGACTACAATAATGCCCTTGCCGCAATTACTATGTTATATGAGAGATATCCAGAAAATACAGAGATTTTTGTCCATTTCATATTTACTGCAGGTCATGTATGTTCAGAGTCGATTAAGCAATATGAGCAGACTGCTTTGGATTTGAAAATTCCAGATTCAAAGTTAGTTAAATTGGCGTATAGGGCTTTTTCTGAGAATGGTTATATTGAGACCGCTGCAGAATTGTTGTACAATGCAGCTAAAGCTAGTGATGACTATGAACTCAGAACCTTTTATCACAATGAGACTCTTGATGGTATGATTAGCAATATTACTAGAAAGGAGTATGATGTGGCAGAAGATGGAAACTATGTGCTATGCGATAAAGATGGACAACGCTTGTTCTACCTTGCATCAGACAACGGCAGTAGTATTTCAAAAGCAATGCTTGGAGCGAAGAAAGATGACGAGATTGATACGGAGATAGGCTTTAAGCCTATAAAACTAAAAGTTATCGGCATATATAATAAATACTACAAACTCGCAGGAGACATAATGCGTGAATCTATGGACGGTAGCAATCCTGGTCTTGTTCCTTTTGAGATTGATGTGGAACATCCTTTGGAAAGTCTAGAGAGTTTTATACGCAAAATGTCAAAAGACACTCAAACTCCTGAAGAGAGACGAAAGGTTGCATATGCAAAGTATGAACAAGGGGAGATAGGGCTACTTCAATTAGTCGATGACAACAATATGTTATCCAGTTACTACAAGTATCTTTTTACTCCGTTCCGTGTACATGTTAACATAAGTTCGGAGGAAAGACATAAGATTACAGAAATACCTGTTGGCACTCAATTCGTACTGGATTTGCCAACGATAATATCATTTGCCGAGTTCACAGCAAAAACAGGCAATCAAATCAAAGGTCAGAAAACAATTACAAAATTGCTACACGAGTATCTTAGATTTGCTAATAAATCGGCAATTCATATTGCTGATGGAGATTTTTATGAGGCAATGAGTCGAGGAAATCTTATTAAGTATAGCGAATATGTGGATGTTGATGCTAAGGAACATATACAAAAGTTGTTAGAATGGACTGATGCTAATTGTACGGATGTAATTGCTGATAAGGCTTTAGGATTATTACAACAAGGAAATAACACTCCTTTGAAAGATCAATTGTTTAGTTCGTTGTCATTACTTTTGGATCAAAACTATTATTTTGTTACTGACGATAGCAAAATCGCTTCAATGCTACCAATGGCAAAAATAATAACAACAGAAACATATGTGAGGTTGTTTAATGACGAACAAGTTTCTAAAGAATATTCTGAGTTCTTGCTGGATCATAGTTTTGTTGGTGTTGAACTTGATACTGATTATATATGTAATGAATATCTGAAGGCAAGAAATGGAAAGACGAATAAATTAGTAGCTGTAATGCAGAATATGAATAATAATCCTTTTCAATTATCTGTTGCCATAACCGCATGTATGAGTCTTGCGCATAAAGAGATTGATACAAATACTTTAAAGATGACATTTACCAACATGTTTGCAATGGCACTAAAAGGCTTTGTTCCAGATTTTAGAAATAACTTTGTTAATAACACGGTACAATCTATGAATCTTCCCTTTGGTTTTGTTCAAATAACCAGACAATGTTTAATAGATGCGCTAGTAATTGCGAATTCATGAGTACAGTGTTACAAGAATTCATATAGAGTAACAAATAATATGGAGATGTACTAACGCTTGTATCTTTTTGGGGACGAATAACTCATGCCAAATTATACTACTAATTGAAATTTATGCATCTACGACATCCCATATTTCTCTCAACTCTTGACAGTCTAAAAAAATAGGAGGTAAACGTCTGTATAAAGGCTGTTACCTCCTTATTTTATATTTTTTCTGCATTATGCTTGTCGCTTCTGTAGCCCTGTTCCCTGTTCCTCATAAAGTTGCCCCTCAACAAAGTTTCACACAATGCCCCAGACTGTAAATTTGTTATAGCTGTTGAAATATGCTAAATTTGATGTAATTCTTCACCACGTAATTTACCCATAGAAACACGATATGATTAAATTATTACGAAAATTACCTATATGCCATCATTTCTTCTTCAGAATATAGTTTTTCCGAACCTCTTTTTTAGGTTCATTTCCAAACGAATCTATCAGAACAATATGGTTGCCATCCCTCACCTTATAGAATATGTTGTCACCACTCGAAGGATGCACAAGCATCAATATGTTGCCGTCAAGCACTTGGAAAGTTACTCTTAACCTTTCCTGTTTGTTCTACTTTTCATTGTATGACTGTATCAACAAATAGGTACCATCAGCATTTAAAGTGAGAGTTGTTTCTACATCAGGCGGTAACACACCGCTATATGTTCCAGCAACAGAATCCAAACTGACTCTATTTTCTAATACTGCCGAATATTCTTCAATCTTATCAGCACACCTGCCTCCAGCGTAATGAGGCTGGCGAACGAGTGTCGTCACGAATGGTAGAAATAGGTAAGTCCGTACTCTATTCCACAAGCACATCGAAAGCCTTTTGGATGGAAAGCAACAACTGCTTGATGTCCTTGTTGGTCTCCACGGCTTCCTTGCTCTTGTTCTCCTTTGGCTGCTTTAGAGCTTTATGTTAATAAAACTACAATCACCGCAATAATACTATTGATTTTACGTTCTTTTCAAAGAAAGGGGGTGTGCAATAGTGGCTTAAAGGCTAAAAGCACTACCTTTGTAAATAATATCAAAACAGAGTATAATGGAAGAAAACAATATAACAGTAAATAAAGCTGTCCAAACCATAAAAGGGGCAATTTTGCGAGCTCAAGCACAGGCGAGCCAGTCAAGTAATGCCATACAGTTGTCTTTATATTATGGTATAGGGCGTTATGTGTCTATCAATTTACAGCAAGCACATTGGGGCGCAAAAGCTCTTGATACTATTAGTGAAAGACTGCAACGTGAATTACCAGGATTAAGAGGTTTTTCTTCTGGTAACTTGAAGAAAATGCGTATCTTCTATGAGGAATGGCAATGCCTTTCAATTGGTTCGCCAATGGCGAACCAATTACAACAGCTTGAAAATAAGATAGAGGAAGGTGTTGAAATAGGAGAAAAGACACTCCTTTGTATTAACAGACCAATAGAGTCAGCAGACTTGCGTATAGAAGATTTCGTGGGCATTAGTTTTACTCATCATATGGAAATTTTGCACAAAACTACCACTTTAGATGAGCGCATCTACTATATACATCAAGTGAATTTACATCATTGGAACAAGTACGTATTACGTAAATACTTATCAGATGACCTATATCACCATCAAGGCAATATGCCTAACAATTTTCCGAAAGCGATACCAGACATCAAGCAATCAATGAAAACAATATCAATGTTTAAGGATGAATATTTGCTTGATTTCATCAATACTGAAAATTTGGGACAGGAAATTGAGGACATTGACGAACGTGTAGTTGAGCAAGAAATTGTAAGAAACATGCGCGATTTCATTCTTCAATTCGGAAAGGATTTCATATTTATGGGTAACCAGTATCGAGTCGTACTTGAAGGAGAAGAAATGTTCATAGACCTTTTGTTCTTTAGTCGAGAACTTGCAGCAATGGTAGCCGTGGAACTAAAATATGGTAAGTTTAAGCCTTCATATTTGGGACAACTATGTACATATCTACAGGCGTTAGACCTTACTGTAAAAAAGCCACACGAAAATCCTTCTATTGGTATAGTGTTATGCAAAGAAATGAACAAGGCTTTTGTTGACATTGTTGTAAGGAACTACGACAGCCCAATGGGAGTGGCAACATATAAAACCAAACAGGATATGCCTGAAGAATTACAGAAGGCTTTGCCTGATTTGGATAAGATGAAAGATTTGTTTTGCAAATCGTTGTAAATGCATATTAAGGAGTAAGGCTATATTGTTCTTACTCCTTTTTCGTATCTGTCACAATTGATGTTACAAGTCATTAATGGCGATACTGTAGTTTCTATACTTTTATATACAGCAATAACTGCCATGTAAATGTTAAAATCGGACAGTATTGGTAGAAAATCCAAGCAAACCTTGCTTGTTTTGAAGATTTTTTGTTATTTTTGCAGTGGCTCTTGATTTTGTGTGTTAAATTGGGTTTACTCAATGTTGATAAGCAGACAGCCAACACCGAGCTGAAAGCTGAGAAGTCCAAACAACTTTCTCGGTAATAAGCGGGCAATAGGTGGGAAGAGAGTCAAGATAATAGAAGGCGTTTATCTGACGCTCTGTTTAAGAAACATCGAAATCTTGCAACCTCTCAGTATCTAATTCTCGAATATGGTCAATGGTAGATGTCTTGGGTGCGTAGGTTCAAGTATGAAATGCACTCATTGTAGGAGTTCAGAGGGTAAAAACAGAAAACGAACGGAACGCAAAGAGAAACTGACACTCGAAAGAGTGACATCTCGTAGATTGAGAACAAAATAACCGCCGCCCAACAATGCGTGGCACAAACAACATATCAAATGACAAAACAACTACACAAACTTTTGCTGTTGTTCCTGGCAACTTTTCTCGCAGCCAGCGGATATGCCCATGATGTGGAGAAAAACGTTAATATTCACAACTTAAATGCGGATTTCAAGACCTCAAGTGTGCCCCTCAAAGATGAGCTTTATCACTCTTCTGATGATAACTACATCAGATGTTCACCTTTTTACCATGACGAGACTACCCCTTCAACCCCTGTTACTGACCAACTTGTTAAAGAAATCATAACAGAATTCGTATCAAGGACAGGCGGTATAATCATTCAGCAAAAAAAGAAGGACAATGGAGATACCGAAACTCAAATAGCACTTTCTGCTGATTTTGATCATTATAAGGTCACTAAGGCTCTAAGTCCACTTATGAAAGAGATTGAGAGTTTTTATTTTTCCCTTATGCCTTGGAAAGTTTTGGAAAACGGCTATTTATGCAATTTCAATATGGCTAAGGACGGATCTAACAGAACCTTGTCTGTTTTATTCATACCAGACAATAAGATATTATACATAAGTGATAGCCCATCCAACTCGCCAAATCTCAAAGAAAACAATTCTTTTATTGATAAGTTACAGAATTTAGTTATTTGGGGATCGGTTAATTATTTGGATGGATTTATAAGAGATGATAGAGAAGATAATACGACTTCGGCTAATGTACATAGTATTGGTATTCAGCTTCAGGTAGATGCTACAGCTCAGTCAATTGTTTCTGCCTTGAAACCAACAACTACACTGTTAGACACAATGTATTATTTAGCGGAACCATGGAAAATGGATGATAAAGGCGTTTTGGAATGTGAGTATTTTTGTCAGTTGGATCGTGAGAAAAAGAATATGTTTATACACTTTTATTACTTTCCAACGCCACACGTCCTTGCTATTGACTTTATTACAAAACTTCGTTAAATTTTATGCTACATCAGCAGCGAATCCTAATTTTTCATTCACTATCTCATGATTTAATTGCGTGTTCGGGTTATTCTCGAACACGTCAATAATTCTTTGGTCGTAGTCTGCGTTGATCTTCAGGACTTTAAGCCTCCCGATAGAGATATTGCATTCTCTGCACATTATTTTCGCAACATTCACGGCAGTAAATGAGGAGTTGAACGCAAAATCAAGTTTTCTCGTGTCATACGCTAGACAGTCGGTAAGTCCTACAAACTGTTTTTCGTCACGGAAATAGAACTTAATCTGAAAGCGTGTACAGTAATACTCCATGACATCACGGCCGCTCATGCTTTCATCTGTAGAGAAATACAACCAATGTCCGCCCTTTGGCAAAATGTGTATGACAAGTGATATTTGTCGATGTAGGAACTTGCACCATGCTTTCAAGGCATACACTTGTCCATTAGACTTGTCCGTGTCAAGTATCGCAATCTTGGATTTATCTATGTTTTTGAAGTCTATCTTCCCACCTTTTACACGTGGACGCCCAGGGTTGCCTGTAGGTTCTCCATCCCACAGATAATACAATGCAGCATCATGCCGAAGACGGCTTACCACATTAAAACCTATTCCAAGCATATTGTCTATGCTTGTTGCTGCAATTATAACACCTCCAGGTTTGAAGACTCTTGTTTTGGTAACAATTCCATTATATCTACTATATGACGTTAGTGTTAGAATTGCTAAATCTGTAGATTCAGGTAGGTAGCCATTATAAAACACGCAAAGAGTGTCACGACATTGTTTCCACACAATGCCGTGATACTCTTTTTTATTTGTCTATGTATGATGCGACAAAATAGACAATCGAAATTACCGTATAAAGGAAACACGGCAAGAATATCCAAAGCAAAGTCTTTACCCAACCATTCGACAACCAAATTCCTTCATTTCTTGACATCATATTAGACATATCATAGAAATGGCGAGTGAGGATTTCCTTATTCGCCTTTCGGTGGTCTTCAAGAAGTTTGGACTCATCCTCAATGAGTCTCTTCCTGTTGTTGATTGCCTGTTCCATATCGGCATCATCAACCGTAGCTTTGACAGTTATGTCTTTTACTTTGCCGATGTAGGCTTCAATAGCTTTGGTGACAGTATTCGCTTTATCTGAGGCTTCACTTAATTTGTCTTTTGCTTCATGCATGGAAGCAGTAGCCATTTCAACGCCACTTTTTGCCAAAGTCAAGCTATTGCCAGCATCCTTGTAGGCTTGAAGTTGTTGGTCAAACTTCTCCGAAGCCTTGTCCGTTTCGATATTCTTGTCTATCGTGTTCTCGAAAGATCCGAAATCCATATCTGAGATTTTACTTTTACCTATTGGCATAATATCAGTGCTGTTGGTTGAACATTCGGTTATCTGCCATATCCTTGCTTCTTGCGAGGTCTGCACAGGCGATTAGCCATCATAGCGCAACGATGCGCCCATGACAGCTCATCCTCGTCCTTGTCTCGTCCCCAACCAGAGGTTGCACCACCTCCGCCACCGCCAGACTGGACGGCAATGGTTGTGGCAGCATCAATGTATTCAGCAAAGAGAAGAATGGCGGTCTTCTGCACATCACCTATTTTGGCAAACACATTGTCGGCATCCAAAGCTATATTCTTGTCGATGATATCCAGACAATTCTGAGCAATATCAACAGGATAATGATGGAACTCGTCCGTATAAAAGTCGAAGTGACGTATCTTTGGAGTGTTGTCCGCAGTAGGCATGGTTTTGGGTACAGTCATATTCTTTGGTTGTTGGGGATTCTTTGTTGGAGTTGAAACTGGTTTCTCAAATTCTTGATGATGCAGTTTTGCCCAAGTGCTTTCGATTTTTGAGGGCATCAGACAACGACCTTTGCCAAGCTCCGAGGACTTGTAAATGGAGTTACCACGTTTAATGGCATATCCACGCACTTGTCCTTTATTGTCGGATTGCAGTTTGACATTATATCCCATTTGCGTGAGGCATTTTGTGTATAGTCCCCAATCAAAGTACGGCATCTTAGTCAAAACGGAAAGACAATCATTGGTTATCGCTTCCTTATTTTGGCGGCTCACCTCTTGTGCATCTTTCCAACCACGCTGTTGCCCAACCTTGGCGGCAGCAGCCATCGCTCTCTCGTAGATATAAT
>ERZ859923.205-NODE-205-length-44651-cov-23.255740_pt1 | contig 44651 bp, 31 predicted proteins | sample MGYA00510116_ERZ859923 | MGnify/ENA primary metagenome ERZ859923 (study PRJEB30046, sample SAMN00715168) | human gut metagenome | study: EMG produced TPA metagenomics assembly of the A metagenome-wide association study of gut microbiota in type 2... | reverse complement strand
TTCACGCACCCACAAAAACATATTTTAAAAAGTAAAAAAAGCCCCTCCCAACCCTCCCCGTCGGGGAGGACTTAATTAGCAAAAGTTCAGGCAAAGGCTTAGAAAGGCCTAAAAAGGCTTAGTTCGGCTTAAGCGCACCCCTTCCTCGGTTTAAAAGCAAAGAAAACAACAAAACAATATGAATACCAACTCTCTCCTCAGTGCGTTCCGCCTCTTCCGCGTGAAGCGCGAAGAACGTCCGTTGGCGACGGTGATGCTCCTGGTGTTCCTTGCGCTCGACGCACTCGTCATCTGCAAGTATTACGACGTGTTCACACCGCAGACCACCTACTACTGGCATCTGTTCATCTCGAAGTTCCACATCTCGGGCTTCGACCCCATCACCTACAGCGTGGTGAGCAACTGGACGGCGGGCTATAACGTCTACCGCCATCCGCTGCTGGCGTTCTTCATGTACGTGCCCTACCTCATCAATCAGGGACTGATGTGGCTCACGGGCATCAACTGCGCCATATTCATCGTGTCGGCGATACAGCTGTTCGCGGCGTTCTACTCGATGCTCTTCCTCTACCGCATCTGCCGCGAGGTGGTGGGCGTGAGCCGCACCGACTCCACACTGCTCACCGTCTTCTACTTCGGCTTCGCTTTCGTGATGCTCTCGACGATGGCGCCCGACCACTTCGTCATCTCGATGATGCTGCTGCTCCTGGCTCTCTACGTGTCGGGCAAGCTGATACTGAAGGGCAAGAAGCTGAGCGGATGGCAGGCGGTGACATACTTCTTCATCACCGCCGGCACATCGCTCAACAACGGTCTGAAGATATACCTCTCCGAACTCTTCGTCAACGGTTGGCGCATACTGCGTCCGAAGTTCCTCTTCGGCTGCATCCTGCTGCCGGCTGCCCTCACATGGGGCGTGGCACGAATGAGCTACGACCACATCGTCTGGCCGCGCGACGTGGCGGCAAAGGCTGCCCGCGAGAAGGCGAAGGCGGAGAAGGAGGCTAAGCGGAAGGCGGAACAGGCGGAGCAGGCACGCCGCGACTCCATCGCTTTCGCTGCGTTCACCACTGCGCAGCAAGACTCTGCCATAGCTGCCAAGGCTGAGCGCGACTCCATAAACAAGGCGAAGGCTGCTGCGCAGGCGAAGAAGAAAAAGCGCGTGCGCAAGAACGGCAAGCCGATAGCCAACGGCGAGTTCATCAGCTGGACCGACGTGACAACCTCGCGCTCGGAGTCGATAGTGGAGAATCTCTTCGGCGAGTCGATACAGCTGCATCAGGACTATCTGCTGGGCGACGTGCTGCGCACACGCCCGATGATGGTGCACTACCGCTACGCGTTCAACTATATCATCGAGGGCATCATCGCTCTGCTCTTCGTGCTCGGCATCTGGGCAGGCAGACGCTCGCGCTTCTTCTGGCTCGCCATGTCCTACTTCGCCCTCGATATGGTGCTGCACGTGGGTCTGGGCTTCGGCATCAACGAGGTGTACATCATGTCGGCTCACTGGATATACATCATACCGATAGCCGTGGCATTCCTGCTAAAGGCTACCGAGAAACGCCGCAAGGCTCTCGCGCTGAAAGGGCTGATAGCCGTGCTGGCTGCATATCTGTGGATATGGAACGTGTCGCTCATCGTGCAGTATCTCTTCTTCTAACAACATATCGTAGAAACATAACATGCAAATACTTCGCAAAGAAGAACGCCCCATAGCCATCGTGGCACTCGTAGTGTTCGCTGCGCTCAACGCCCTGCTCATCGCCAACCACTGGCAGTCGTTCACACGTGGTGCGCACGTAGGTTTCTGGTCGGTGTTCTACAACCACCTGAACATGTCGGGCTACGACATCTTCTCGCTGATATTCATCTCGTGTATGCGTCTACATTGGAACACGCTGCGCCATCCGTTGTTCGTCGTCCTGCTGCTCCCGCTGTTTGGGCTGAACCGCCTGATAATGCCGCCAACGGAGTTCAACGCTGCGGTGCTGCTAATGGCAGCACTGTTGGTGGCTGCTGACGTGTGGGGAGCGGTGCTGATGCACCGTCTGCTGCGCGACGTGGTGGAGGTGCGCCGCGTGGATGCCGCCCTGCTCACGGCGTTGTTCTACGGCTTCGCGCACGTGATGATAGCCACCATGGTGCCCGACCACTTTGCTCTCTCGCTGCCCCTGCTGCTGCTCACGCTGCTCATAGCTGGGCGGAAGCTCAAGGAGGGCAAACCGATGAAGCTATGGCAGAGCGCGCTGCTCTTCTTCCTCACGGCTGGCGTAACGCTCACCAACGGCGTTAAGGTGGCGCTTGCGGCTTGGTTCGCAGGCGGACGCAAGGTGTTCTCATGGCGCAGCATCGCCTCGTTCGTAGTGCCGACACTGCTGCTCGGTGCCATCTATGTCTGGCAGCAGGATGCCATCGTGGCTCCGCAGGAGCGGAAGATAAAGCGCATAGAGGCGGCAGTGGCAAAGAAAGACCCTGCACGCATAGCGAAGCTGAAGGAGCACAACGACTTCGTGAAACAACAGAACGGCGAGGCTCTGACCAAGAACGTGCCGCTGCTTGAGTGGAGCGACATAACAACCGACCGCTGTCAGTCGGCAGTGGACAATCTGTTCGGCGAGTCGCTGCAGCTCCACCGCGACTATCTGCTTGAGGACGTGCAGCAGACGCGCCCCGTCTTCGTGCAGTACCGCTCCGCGCTCAACTACGTTGTGGAGGCGTTGCTAGTCGTGCTTCTCGCCATTGGTGCGTGGACGGCACGCCGCGAAAAGTTCTTCCTCATGGTGCTCGCGTGGTTCGGCTTCGACATGCTCATGCACATGGGCTTCGGCTTCGGACTCAACGAGGTGTACATCATGACAGCCCACTGGGCGTTCATCATCCCCATCGCCGCCGGCTACATACTGCGCCGCAGCAACAGCATGGTTCCAAGAGTGCTCGTAGCGGCACTCGCCGTGTGGTTCTGGGCGTACAATGCAGCAATTGTTATTGATTATTTATGTTGAGATGGTGTTGTGTTGAGATGGTGATTATTTATGTTGAAGTGGTGAGGTGTTGAGATGGTGACATTACTACAACATATCTCACCACCTCAACACAACAACATCTCAACATAACATCTCACCACAACAACATCTCAACATCATATCCCCATGCGAACATTCCACCTCATAACCCACTTCTCGCTTGGCGGTGCCGAACGCGTAGCCGCCAACATCGCCGAGTCGCAGACGCACGGCATGGAGTACCATGTCGTAGAGATAATGCGTGGACGCACCGCCTACACGCCGAAGTTCATCGCCGAACTGGAGCAAGCCGGTGTGCGCTGCCACCGCTCGTGGATGCCCGACGTGAGCTTCCACTTTCTCTTCGAGCGCATCGCCGCACTGCTCTTCCCCCTGCGTATGCTCTACATCATGCTACGCTGGCGCCCCGACGTGATACACACGCACACCGAGACACCCGACCTTGCGCTCTACGTGTTCAGCCGCCTGTTCCCGTTCATGCTGCGCCGTGTGAAGATAGTGCGCACCATACACAACACGCGTCTCTGGACGGGTCTGCCACGCACCGCCCAGTGGGTGGAAAAGTTCTTCAAGAGTCTTGGCGCCAACATCGCCATCTCCGACTCCGTGCGCGACAGCTATGCCGACCGCTTCGGCGAGGTACCACCTATTATTAATAATGGTGTGGCAGAGGTTGAGCAGAAAGATTATTTCAACACCTCAACACCTCAGGGGGTGCACTTGTCTCAAGTGCACCAACAACACCTCAACACCTCAGGGGGTGCACTTGTCTCAAGTGTACCAACAACACCTCCGCTCGGCTTTTGCCGCTTGCCAAAGCAAGAACACCTCAACATCCTCTTCGCTGGTCGCCTTGAACCTCAGAAGGGCGTTGTCGTCCTCTGCGAGGTGCTGAAGATGCTTGCTGGCGACGCACGCTTCTTCTTTACCATCGCTGGCGACGGCTCACAGCGCACACTCGTAGAGCAGACCCTTGCCGAGATAGCAGCCGATGGAAAGCCCCTGAACGCGCAGCTCGTGCCCCCAATCTTCGGACTCGCCGGCTACATGCAGTCGTTCAACTATCTGTTCATGCCGTCGGAGTTCGAAGGATTGAGTATGCTCTCTATGGAAGCGAGCCTCAACCGCCTGCCCGTCATCGCCAACGCCTGCCCCGGACTTGCTGACACGCTGCCCGCCGACTGGGCACTGCTTGCGCACGACAACAGCATCGATGACTACCGCCACATCTTCAACGAGCTTCTGCCCACCGCCGACCACGACGCACTCACGCAGCGAGCCTACGCCTTCGCCAAAGACCGCTTCTCGGTGCGCACGATGCAGGAGCGCTACGAAGCGCGGTATAAGGCGACTGGTAGATAAGCAACAAAAAACGACATATCTCAGGGAGAAAGCCCTAAGATATGTCGTTTTTCTGTATATGTTCAGCGGCTACTTATACACTACGTAAATCAACACGAGTACTACCATCTTCACGATAACTCTGAACGTGAGTTGCTTCTGACGCAACGTAAGGTACAGATACAATGTATATACGCCTAAAACGAAGCCTAAAGCCAGGGCTACCAGCGTGTAAACAGACACCTGAAAGTGGTTCACGGCAATTGTTGCTAATGGCAATGCCAAAAAGAAGTCGACACCTTTCATGAACTTTGTAACTCTCGAAGGCTTTTCGCCCTCACTCTCCTCCGACTTGCCTTTCGCTAACGCACGCTTCATCATGAAGTCGACTAAAAGCAATACCGCGACTAAAAGAGCAAACAGGATAATTACATAATAAAACATCTCATTTCTTTCCATAGCACAAATAGTAAAAATCTCGGTTGCAAATATAAAGGTTTAAACTATAACAACCTATAGTTATTCTTATTTTTTAACAATCTAATTATATCTAACACACATTGTTATGCTTTATTACGATTCTTGCAAAATCATACATTTATGAACGTAATCGATTGTAAAATATTCTGCTTAAAGCAAGGATACATTGTTTTTTATTTGTACCTTTGCAACGTCTATCGTAGAGACTGCTGCTTGAATTTGCAACACCAGGGTATGCAGTCTCTACATATACATTTTTTGAGCGATCCGGCTCCGCCTACTTCAACAAATCAAAACATCTTGATTGCTCAGAACTTTTAAAGTATTACTAACTACAAGTGTTGCAAAACAAAAGACAATGAGTATTCGTTATCTACTTTCATTGGCTCTGTTAGCTATTGGGGGGGGGTAGTTCTTCCTGGGCGCAGACCAGTGACATCAAGACCTCGGCGAATGTAAACAATCCCGAGAGAGTGTACACCATCAGCAACTGCAACGGACTGATGATGACTCCGTACACATCGCCTACACGTACAAACGAGAATGCAGGCAAGTTCGCCTTCTATGCTGCAAGCACAGAAGGTCAGTATCTCATCTACAACGTCGACAGCAAGGTGTGGGTTTCGTACGACAAAGCCTACAGCTACAGCAACGGACCAGGCAAGGCAAAGCTCATCAGCGACAAGGCGAACGCACAGCCGTGGAAGGCAACCAAGACAACAGCGCAGAACGGCACAGCGGCTTACGAGTTCCAGCCTATCACCTCGACCGGCAAGGCAGACAAATACATGAACTGGCACGGTGGCATCGACTTCAACCCCGTAGACAACAAGACCATCACCGTGGGCCTCTGGCAGGACAACGGCAAGCAGGACAACGGCAGCGCATGGGTGCTGCAGGAGATGGTGTCGAACACGTACACCGTTAGCGGCGCAAGCGTCACAATCAACGGAAAGACATACAACGACGGCGACAAGATTACTGTGAGCGGATCGTTGCTGCCAAGCGACGTGACCGCGCCCGAGAAGGACGGCAAGTTCGCCACCGTACAGATCGACCCAGAGACAAAGACCATCACCGTGGCTTACTACAACCTGCCCACACTCGAGGACAGCGAGCCGTACACCAACGCATGGCTCTACCCGATACAGCAGGACAAGGTTGGCGACGCAACAGCATGGAAAGATAATAACGTTTACACATTGGGCAACAAGGTGCTTCAGGCAAGCTTCCTCAACACCGAGAAGGCTATCTATTTCCTCGGCTCTAAGGCTATGAACCTGGTGGCTGGCACAGAGCCTTTCTACGTGAGCTTCGGCTCGGGCGTGAGCGTGGCTGCAAGCCAGATGACACTCGGCAAAGTGGAGCTGGTAGACCTCGCTGCCGAACCGAACGCCATCCGCGGTGTGAAGCACTATGCAGGCAAGGCTCTGCAGGCTAACTACACATACTCGTACAACGGACAGCAGATCAGCATCATATGGCGCGCTGTGCTGCGCTCTGGCAGCCACTACCTGCGCACCGAGATGGAACTCACCGGCGTAGACAACGTGGATATGCTCAGCATCATACCGATGTCGTACAAGGTGGACACCAAGGCAGCGGGCAGCAAGCCGAGCACCATCGGCAACACACGCGGCAAGGTGATTCTGAACGACAAGATATTCGCAGGTCTTGAGACTCCTACCGCATTCAACACCGTAGAAGACGTGGCAAACACCGACTACTCTGTCATCCAGGGTATGTGGAGCCGCCACACCACTCTGAAGAAGGGCGACACATGGAAGGTGTCTGCCGTCATAGGTCTCATCGCGCAGGACGGCAAGCAGAGCTCAAAGAACATACGCGAGACACAGAAGCGTCGTTCGTTCCTGGCTTACTCTGAGCGCGAGCGTGCAGTGCCTTGGCGTGCTAACCCATGCTACATCAGCTGGTACGAGCTCAACATCGACCGCAACAACGCGGCTCCGGGCAGAGAGTATACAAACATGACTGCCGACGGCGTGCTCGACGTAGTGGCACACTGGAAGAACAGCCTCTGGGACCGCTACAACGTGGCTCCGAAGAACTTCGTAATCGACGACGGATGGGACAACTACGGCACATGGACATTCCATAGCGGTTTCCCGAGAGAGATGCGCGACATAGCTTCGCAGGCTGCCGAAATGGGCGCAAGCGTAGGTGCTTGGCTCGGTCCGGTAGGCGGCTACGGAAAGAGCGGCGACTACCGTCGCGACTACTGGAAGAACAACGGTGGTATGCAGCTTTCTAACCAGGCATACTACGACACATTCCTCGCAGCAGCTACAAACCTCGTGAAGAACCAGCACGACGAGAACGGCAAGGGTTCGTTCGGCTTCTTCAAGTTCGACGGCATCTCTGCTCAGGGTACAGCCGTAGGTCCTGACCCAGGCGACACCGGCAACGAGAACGCTGAGGGCATCATCCGTATGGAGCAGTACATCCGCGAGAACCTCAAGGAGGACATCTTCTTCAACACTACAGTAGGCACATGGGCTTCTCCGTTCTGGTACAAGATTACCGACGCTACATGGCGTCAGGATGCCGACTGGAAGAAGATTGGCACCAACCCGAACGACCGCGAGGCATGGATCACATACCGCGATATGCAGGTATATAACATCTACGTTACCGACTCTCCTCTGTGTCCAATCAACACCTTGATGACTCACGGTTTCATCCTCACCGAGCACGGCGACGTTAGCAAGAACATGAACTACGAGAACGCTCTCAACGAGTTGCGCTGCGCATTTGCTTGCGGTAGCGGCATGGTAGAGCTCTACAACGACTATAAGCTCATGGACAAGATCAACAACGGCAAGTTGTGGTCTGACCTCGCAGACCTCATCAAGTGGCAGAAGGATAATGCTGACGTACTGATGGACGCTCACTGGGTAGGTGGCAATCCGTGGAACGGCTACAGACACGAGATCTACGGCTGGGCAGCATGGAACGGCAAGAAGTCGACACTCACCCTGCGCAACGGCGACGTGGCGGCGAAGTCAATCACTCTCACTCTGCGTGAGGCTCTGGAGATTCCGGCTAACATCTCTGGCAAGATCGTCCTCACAAAGCCGTTCGACGATCAGGCTACCTTAGAGGGTCTCACCGAGGGTGAGGCTATCGACATCGACCAGCAGCTCACACTCACTCTGCCTGCTAACAGCGTGTTCATGTTCGGCGGTGTAGAGGCTAATGATGCTACAGCCATCAAGAACGTTGTAAACAACGAGACGGAGACACTTGCTAATGCTACATTTTACGACCTCAGCGGACGCAAAGCTACAGCCAAGCACGGCGTGCTCGTTAGCAAAAACAAGAAATACATCGTACGCTAAGCCTTGACACACACAAGCATGTAAGCGTACAAGCATAACAAACAAAAAGAGGAGCCTCGGCAAAACCGAGACTCCTCTTTTTACGTCTATATTATTGCAATACAATAAAACCAAAAGACTATCGCTGTGCCCAGAAGCAAGCACCGGCTGTAGCCATGCGTGCCTCGTAGAGACCGGCTGCGTCAGGTGTGACGGTGATTGAACGACCGTCCTGCAGACGAGCCTGGATAGTGCCGTCATCGTTGATGCGGAAGAGTTCTTCAATCTTACCCTTCTCCTCCTTGCTCCAAGAGTTGGTCTTCTTGTCGTACTTGAACTTGATAACCTCACCATCGGGCGACTTAATCTTATAGCCGTTGCGCAGAGTGGTCACAGCGTAGAGTTTGCCGTCCTTGCCCGTAATCTCCTGCGTTTCGCCTACGCGCTGCGCCATCGGGTTGCTGCCTGTCCAGAACTCGATAGAGTTGATGACGAGTACGTCAGCAAAGGTACATACCGCGTATGCCGGCGAGATGAGGATGAAGATAAGTTCGTTAAGGAACTTATTGTCTGTTGCCTGTTTGTTCCAGCCTGCCAACTTGTTGAACAGAGCGAACGAACCTACACACGAGCTTGTCAACAACGTGGCTGCAAGAAGCACAGCCGAAACTTTAAGATGTCTGATTTTCATAATTCTTTTGAGTTTTAAAAGTTATTTTCTGAATTTTCGCAAGTTCAATTAATAATTAATAATTAATAATCCAAAATTACTAATTTACTTCAGGCTCATGCGCAGCGTCTTGCCATCAATCAGCTGCTTATGAGTGATGCGGTAGCCGTTGAGCTTCTTGCCGCCGAGCGTCATGCTCTTGATGTAGAGTTGCGACGGCGATGTGCGGTCGGTCTCGATGGTGATGTCGCCCTGCGGATAGAACTTCGGATCGAGATGCAGCGTCACTTTGTCAAACACCGGAGTGGTGAGCGTGTACGAAGGATCGCCCGGGTTGTCGGGATACAGACCCATCATCGAGAAGATAGCCCAAGCCGACATTGTGCCAGTGTCGTCGTTGCCGGGGATGCCGTCCGGACGCGCTGTGTAGTACTTTGCGAGCAGTTCGCTGACGGTCTTCTGCGTGCGCCACTCGTCGCCCTTGAAGTAGGAGAAGAGATATGCGTAGGCGATGTCAGGCTCGTTGGCAGGGTCGTAGAGGCCCTTGTCGAACACCATCTGCAGTTTGTCGCAGAACTTGCGCTGTCCGCCCATGAGCTTAGCCATGCCCAGCACATCGTGCGGAGCATAGAACGTGTAGTTCCAAGCCGAACCCTCGTGGAAGCCCGGCGCATTGGTGAAGTCGTAGCCGTCCTCGGGGTTGAACGGCGAGAGGAACTTGCCGTCCATTGTTATCGGGCGCAGCGTGCCGCTCTCCTTCGAGTAGTAGTGCTTGTAGCCGAGAGCGCGCTGACGGAACAGCTTGGCATCAGCCTTGTGTCCGAGTTCGCCAGCAAGTATAGAGAGCGCGTTGTCGGCGAGGTAGTACTCGAGAGCGTGCGACACGGAGTTGTCGCCCGACATATCGGCAGCATAGTAGCCCATCGGCACGTAGCCACGCTCGATGTACGGGTCGATATCGGGGCGCATACGGTTGTTCTTGCCCTCAGTAGTAGCCGATGTGCGGAACGCCTTGTAAGCCTCGTTGATGTCGAAACCGCGCAGACCGCGCATATAGGCATCGGTGATGTACGGGATGGCAGGGTCGCCCTCCATAGTCCATGTCTCGCGTGAGAACAGCTCCCACTTCGGCATCCATCCCCACTCGCGGTACATGTCAATCATCGAGTTGATCATGTCCACCTGCTTGTCGGGATAGAGCAGTGTCTCGAGCTGCGAGAGGTTGCGGTAGGTATCCCACAACGAATAGACGGTGTAGCGGTTACCGGCGGTCTTGCCGTTCTCGTTGCTTTCCATCTTCGGATACTCACCGTTCACGTCCTGCAGCACGGTCGGGTGAATCTGTGTGTGGTAGAGAGCGGTGTAGAACACACGGCGCTGGTCCTCGGTGCCACCCTCTACGGTGACGCGGTCGAGCGTGCGTGCCCACTCGTCGTGACCCTCTTTCACTACCTTCTCAAACTCGAAGCCCTTCTGCTCGGCGTTGAGGTTCTCGCGAGCGTTGGCAATAGACACGAACGACACGCCTACCTGCACTTCTACCTGCTCGCCCTCGGCGCAATCGTACGACATATAATAGCCTATATCGTTGCCCGCCATGTCGCGTCCGTAGCTCGGATAGAGCTTGTACTTGCCCTGGTCAGAGTCCCACTGCGCCTGAGCGTTGCCGAAAGCCGGCTGTTTCTTCCACATGCCGTAAGCAGCGGGCTTCTTGTTCACACGAACGACAAAGTACATCGGGAACACCGCCTGCGGATTGTAGCAGAATGTGCCTAAAAGGCGTGTGCCCTCGAACTCGGTGTCGCTGACGCGGCGCAGCGAAGCACCCACCTCGTTAGTGAGTCCGTTGCCGAGGTTGAAGAGCAGGTTGCCCTTGCCCTTCGGGAAGGTATAACGCTCAATAGACGAGCGCAGCGTGGAAGCCACCTCGCACTTGATGCCGTACTTTGTAAGCTCGGTGCTGTAATAGCCCGGACGCGCCGTCTCGTTCTTGTACTCGGAGCCATAGCTGCGATAGTCGACGCAGAGCTCACCCGATGTCGGCATGGTGAGCAGTGTGCCCATCTCGGGGCAGCCTACACCGCTGAGCGTAACGTGCGCAAAGCCGGTGAAGTACTTGTTGTTATACTCATAGCACGCCGACCACCAGCGCTTGTCCTTGTCCTGCACGTTGAGGTCGGAGCCCATCACGTTGAACGGCACCACCGACATCAGTCCGTGCGGACGTATCGCACCCGGGTTGCAGATACTGAAGTTAGTTGTTCCGATGAACGGGTCCACGTACTCTACGTTGTCTTTCGCCGAGGCATTGAGCGCTCCACACGCCAGCAATGCCGCCACAGCCATGTACTTCAAGTTCTTCATTCGTATGTATGTTTTGTTTTTAGTTTTGATTAGTCTTTATTGTAAAAAGCAATTACATATCAGGCTTGCCATTAAGAAGGTTCACAGTATCTGTATACTCAGAAACCAAATCAATGAATTGCGGGTTATCCCGTCTGATGATTAATGCTGTGTAATTCTCATTATCCTCCTCGTCATATATAATTTGTGGCAAAAAGAGGTATTCGTCCTTTTCTTTATATATGCTGAACCAATATTGAAACAAACGGCTACGCATCTGCTGCAAACCATCACCTGTTTCACAAATATATAAAAGCGCAGCTTTGTTCTTGTCAAAGAATTCTTCAATAATCGCCAATATCGTATTGCGCACCTTACTGTCGCGTGGTGATTTTGTTCCTTTCGGATTGGAAATGCCAAACTGATAAACCAAGCCACTTTGCAATATATCATCTTTTTCAAATGAAATAAATATCTCCGCCGAGTTATCTGTCACAAAACTCAGCGTATCTTCTTTATCATCCTTTCTGACAGTATATTCAGAATTGGCATTGATTACATCCAATGACAACAAATCGACTACCATACTTCTACACTTACCGTTCCATTATCATCACGTCCCTTGCAACTCTCACGAACCAAACGCTCAAGCTTCTCAGACATTTTACGCTTCAACTCCTTAGACGCATTCCAACGTCGCAGAGCTTCCTCACGGGTCAGTTTCTTCTTATCCATATAAAAATCCTCCAACATTATTGCTTATACGTATTACTATTTGCAAAATAAAGCATTTTAAATGAAATATCCCTATAAAAAGAACAAAAAATTACATCTAAACACACCACTGCTACATTCATCTACAGTTAAATTAAATTAAAGCCTCTTTACATTTTAGTTATATAAACATCTTATATATAGTAGTTTTGAAGTTTAAGTGCTAACTTTGCATTGAAATACAACTTTGCAAACAGATAAAAACAATAAAGATATGAAAAAAGGAAACGTATTCGCAATCGCGATGTTCGCAGGCTTGTTCACATTCTCAAGCTGCGCAATGAAGAAGGATCTTGTTAACTGCCAGAAAGAGAACAAGGAGCTCACCGGCAACTACCAGACAGCAAAGGAGGACCTCGCTGCATCAAAGGCTCGCGTGGCAGCTCTTGAGGAGCAGCTCAATGCGTCTAAGGAACTGCTGAAGCAGCAGAAGGCTGACTACGCTGCGCTGCAGGCTTCGCTCGACAAGAGCTTGACAAACGCCGGCGACAACAACATCAACATCTCTAAACTCGTAGACCAGATCAACGAGTCGAACCAGTACATCCGCCACTTGGTTGAGGTGAAGTCGAAGTCAGACTCGCTCAACATGGTGCTCACCAACAACCTCACACGCTCGCTCTCTAAGGAGGAGTCAAAGGAAGTGGACGTACAGGTGCTCAAGGGTGTTGTTTACATCTCGCTTGCTGACAACATGCTCTACAAGAGCGGTTCGTACGAAATCAACGAGCGTGCTTCGGAGACTCTGAGCAAGATTGCTAAGATCATCACCGACTATAAGGACTACGAGGTACTCATCGAGGGTAACACCGACAACGTGCCGGTGAACGCAAAGGCTGCGTCGATGAAGAACATCCGCAACAACTGGGACCTCTCTTGCTTGCGTGCTTCGAGCGTGGTGCAGGCTCTGCAGAACCAGTATGGTGTAGACCCGAAGCGTCTCACAGCTGGCGGACGTGGCGAGTACAACCCGGTGACTGCTAACTCTACTGAGGTGGGCAAGCAGCGCAACCGCCGCACACAGATTATCATCACTCCGAAGCTCGACCAGTTCATGGACCTTATCGACAAGGCTCCGGAGAACGAGTAAATCGGATTGAAAGTTGAAATTAGTAATTGAACTCTCGCAAGTTCAATTACTAATTAACAATTACAAATTAATAATTAAAAAATCCCTTGCAGACTACGGTCTGCAAGGGATTTTTTATATCTATCATTGAATAGACTTATTACTTCATCATTTCGTTGAACTCGTCGAGAGTGATTTCCTTCTCGTTGAGAGTAACAGTGTTCTTGAGTGCAGCAGCGAGCTTCACGTCGATAGCACGCTCTACGAAGTTATCTACAGCCTCACGCTTCTTGAGAAGCTCGTTAGCGTAGTTGTCGATGTACTCCTCAGGGATGCTTGTCATGCCGTACTGAGCGAACTGCATACGAGCCATCTCCTTAGCTGCCTCACGGATGTCAGCGTCCTCTACCTTCACCTCAGCTGCCTTAACGAGCTGCTCCTTGATGAGGTGCCACTCGAGCTGCTTGATGCTCTCAGCGTAGTTCTTCTCTACGAACTCCTCGCCCTTGTCCTGGTTGTTCAGGAGCATAACGCGCTTGAGGAGTGCGTCCGGCCATGTGAGCTCGCCTACCTTCTTCTCGCAGTACTCGCGAACGTCGAGGAGGAACTTGAAGTTAGAGTTGGTCTCGAGCTGCGGCTTGAGCGACTCAGCAATCTTGTTGCGGAACTCTTCCTCGCTCTTAACCTCGTCCTTACCGAACACCTGGTCGAAGAGGTCCTGATTGATCTCTGCCTTCTTGTAGCGGCTGATCTCTGTGATCTGATAGCTGAAGTCAGACTCGAGCTCCTTAGCTACCTCGCGGTCGATCTTGAGGAGAGCAGAGATCTCTGCTTCGCCTTCCGGATAAGCCTTGCGTGGGTTGAATGTGATGATGTCGCCGAGCTTAGCACCCTTGAAGAGGTCCTTCTGCTCGTCAACCTTGATATATGAAGGCATAAGAACAGCAGCCTCAACGGTGATGCCACCTTCCTTTGTGTTGCCCTCAGCGTCGAGCTCGCGCAAGTCGCCCTTGAGCATATCGTTCTTCTCACCGTCATACTCCTCTACCTTCTCGTAGCTGCCTGCACGACCAGCGTACATATCTACCTGCTCGTTGATGAGCTTCTCGTCAGCCTTGATTGTGTAGTAGTCGATCTTGTTGCGGCCGTCGAGAGTGATGTTGAACTCCGGAGCAACAGCGATGTCGAATACGAATGTGTAAGGAGCTGGCTTCTCGATGTCAGCCGGAGTCTCCTGCTTGTCAGAAGGCAGAGGCTCGCCGAGCATCTGGATATTGTTGTCCTTGATGTATTTGTAGAGCTGCTCGCCTACGAACTTGTTTACAGCGTCGTAGCGTACAGATGCACCGAACTGGCGCTTGATGAGACCCATAGGAGCCTGACCCGGGCGGAAGCCAGGGATGTTAGCCTTCTTACGGTAGTCCTTAAGTGTCTTCTCGACAGAGTCCTGGAAATCTGACTCTTCGACTGTGATAGTCAACAGACCATTCACTTTGTCGGGATTTTCAAATGAAATGTTCATTTCTTCGTTGTTTGTATTTATTGTTTTTACTTATTATATTTCACGGAAGTGCAAAATTACACATTAATAATGTAAATAGAGAATATATAGGTCAAAAATTTGTTTTTTTAACAAGCTCTTGCAGCACTGTTCCGTCCATTCTGCGCACGCGTAGCACGCCGTCGTCGTAGGTTGCGAAAGTGGGTTCGTTGCCGCCTTTTGGGAATGTTATGGAGCCGAGGTTGCAGACCACGTCGCCCTGCTCTGTCGCTTTGAGCTTCCAGAGGTGGGTATGTCCGTAGATGAATATGTCGTGCTTCAACGTAGGGCGGTTCTGTTCGTTGTAGACGTGTCCGTGTGTGAGAAAGAAGCGTTGCGTGCCGTCTACAACGAGGGCATAGTCTGCCATCATCGGGAACTCCAGGAGCATCTGGTCCACTTCTGCGTCGCAGTTGCCACGCACGGCTACGATGCTGTCCTTACGCTCGTTGAGCAGTTCGACGATGCCCTTCGGATCGATACCCTCGGGTATGCGGTTGCGCGGACCGTAGTTGAGTATGTCGCCTAATATGCAGAGCATATCATAGTGTTCGCGGTCGTAGAAGCCGAGCACTTGCTGCAGTGTGGGCAGACAGCCGTGAATGTCCGAAACAAATAATATCTTCATGTTGTTGGTTATGCCTTAAAGTTCTTGTTACTTATCCTTGTAGTTCGCGCTCGCGGTCGCGCTTGCGCTTCTGCTCGTCGACGAGTTGGAAATCCTTCATCTTCAGCTCGAACTGCGAGCCGAGGTACTTCTCGCGTACGATGCGGTTCTGCGCCAGTTCCTCCGGCTTGCCCTGAAAGAGGATGCGTCCCTCGAAGAGCAGGTAGGCACGGTCGGTGATGGTGAGTGTTTCCTGCACGTTATGGTCGGTGATGAGGATGCCTATGTTGCGGTACTTCAGTCGCCACACCACGTGCTGTATCTCCTCCACAGCGATAGGGTCTACGCCGGCGAATGGTTCATCAAGCATGATGAACTTCGGGTCGATGGCGAGGCAGCGTGCAATCTCAGTGCGTCGACGCTCGCCACCGGAGAGTTGGTCGCCCATGTTCTTGCGCACCTTGCCGAGGTTGAAGTCAGCAATGAGCGCTTCGAGTTTCTCCAACTGCTCATGGTGTGTTAGCTTTGTCATCTCGAGCACCGCCATGATATTGTCCTCCACGCTTAGTTTGCGGAACACGCTCGCCTCCTGCGGCAGGTAGCCGATACCGGCACGTGCACGCTTATAGACGGGATAGTCGGTTATATCCTTGTCATCAAGATAGATATGGCCGTCGTTAGGCACGATGAGTCCGGTAGTCATGTAGAACGACGTTGTCTTGCCGGCACCGTTCGGTCCGAGCAGACCGACTATTTCGCCCTGCTTCACATTGATAGACACGTCGTTGACAACGGTACGCTTGCCGTATCGTTTCACCAGTCCTTCGGTGCGGAGCACCATGCAATGTGGCTTTTCCTCTGCTGCAGCACCAGCCGCCTGACCATTTATTATGTCGATTTCGCTCATGTTCTTGTTATTCTATTATTGTACAAAGGTAGTGCAAATTGATAGAAATACCACAAATAAAACATAAAAACTTAGGTGTAATGCTGAGTTTTTATGTTTTTATTGCTACTTTTGCAGCATTAATACATATTAATAATGAGTTAGCAACTATGTTGATATTAAAATACTTAAACACATTAGGACGTTACATTCTTCTGATGGGACGTTCCTTTGCGCGCCCTGAGCGTATGCGCATGTTCCTGAAGCAGTACATCAAAGAGATGTCTGCGCTCGGTGTCGACTCCATAGGCATCGTGCTGCTCATCTCGTTCTTCATCGGAGCCGTTATCTGCATCCAGATGAAGCTGAACATCCAGAGCCCGTGGATGCCGCGTTGGGTGTCGGGTTACACCACACGCGAGATTTTGCTTTTGGAGTTCTCCTCAAGTATCATGTGTCTTATCCTCGCCGGCAAGGTGGGCTCGAACATTGCGTCGGAGCTGGGCACAATGCGCGTGACGCAGCAGATTGACGCCTTAGAGATAATGGGTGTCAACTCCGCCAACTATCTCATACTGCCGAAGATTTTGGGATTGGTTACGCTGATGCCGTTCCTCGTCATCTTCTCCTCGGCTACGGGTATTCTCGGAGCCTACGGCACGGCGTACATCGGACACATCCTCTCGCCCGAAGACCTGACACTGGGCTTGCAGCACTCGTTCAACGCGTGGTTCATGTGGATGAGTATCATCAAGAGTCTTGTCTTCGCGTTTATCATCGCGAGCGTGTCGAGCTTCTTCGGCTACACCGTCGAGGGCGGCTCGGTGGAGGTTGGCAAGGCGAGCACCGATGCCGTGGTCAGCTCAAGTGTGTTAATATTATTCTCAGACGTGTTCCTTACTCAGCTGCTCAGCTAAGCAAGCTGAAGTTGTTATGGTGAGATGGTGAGGTGGTGACATTACCATCCTAACAACAAATCTCAACACCACAACATCCCAACACCACAACATCTCAACACCTCAACAACAAATATCAACACCTCAACATCTCAACATCTCAACATCTTATGATAGAAGTAAAACACTTATATAAGTCATTCGGCGACAAGGAAGTGCTGAAAGACATCAACGCCGTCTTCGAGGACGGCAAGACGAACCTCATCATCGGACAGAGCGGTTCGGGAAAGACCGTGCTGATGAAAAACCTCGTGGGTCTGCTCACGCCTACGAGTGGCAATGTGCTCTACGACGGCCGCAACTTCGTGGCGATGTCGAAGGAAGAGAAAGTGCAGATGCGCCGCGAGATGGGCATGATATTCCAGAGTGCAGCCCTCTTCGACTCGCTCAACGTACTTGAGAACGTGATGTTCCCGCTCGACATGTTCTCTTCTATGAACTACCGCGAGCGTGTGCGCCGTGCCCAGGAGTGCCTCGACCGCGTGAACCTCGGCGATGCCCAACTGAAGTATCCGGGCGAGATATCGGGCGGTATGCAGAAGCGTGTGGCTATTGCGCGCGCCATTGTGCTCAACCCGAAGTATCTGTTCTGCGACGAGCCGAACTCGGGTCTCGACCCTCACACGTCGCTCGTCATCGATGAGTTGCTCTCGTCTATTACGAAGGAGTACAACATCACAACCATCATCAACACGCACGACATGAACTCGGTGATGGGCATCGGCGAGAACATTCTCTTCATCTACCAAGGCAACAACGAGTGGCAGGGTACGAAGGACGATGTGATGGGTGCTACGAACGAGAAACTCAACGACCTCGTCTTCGCTTCCGACCTCTTCAAGCGTGTGAAGGAAGTGGAGATGAGCAAGATCCGTCAAGCGCAAGCCAACAGATAAAAGCTGTATAAAACAGACAAAAGCTGTATAAAACACAAAGACAAAGGGGTTAAGCCGTCGGCTTAACCCCTTTGTCTTTCTATCTCCTCCACCTTATCCATCACGTTCGCAGGCGGACGCTGGTTAAGGTATTCATTCTTCATAAACTCCATGTATGGTGCTACGTGCTCGAAGAACTGCTGGTAGCCTCGGCACAGATAGTTCTTGCCGGGGTTGCCGTAGCAATCGTTCACGAAGCGGTTCTTCGGACACTCACCGTGGCAGACAAACTCCCAACGACATTCCTTACACTCCTGTGGCAGCGACTTGTGTTTCAGCTCGCTGAAGTGCTGCTGTTGCTCGCCGTAGAGCATCTCGGTGATGGTTTTCTCGCGTATGTTGCCCAGTCGGTATTCGGGGAACACGAAGTGGTCGCAAGAGTAGACATCGCCGTTGAACTCCATCACGCCGGCGTGTCCGCACTCCTTGGCGTACATACAGATGCCTGGTGTCACGCCGACCCAGTTGGCAAGCATACAGTCGAACAGCTCCACGTATATCTTGCCCACGTCGTGGCGCACCCACTCGTCGAAGATGGTGCAGAGAAAGCGTCCCCACTGCTCGGGCGTTACGCTCATGTCCGATAGCGGTGCGTCGGCAGCATCGGTGAGCGTGGCGAGATGTCTGCCGTCGGCGTGGCTCACCGTGCGCTCCACGATGGGCGTGAACTGCAGATACTGGCAGCCGTTCTCCTTGAAGAAGTGGTAGAAGTCGAGTGGATAGTCGGCATTGAAATCGTTCACCACCGCCATGGCGTTCCACTCCACACCGTGCCTCTTCAGCAGGCGCATGCCGTGCATCACTTTCTGCCATGTCTGTCCGCCCGACGCGGTGCGGCGGAACTCGTCGTGAAATTCCTGTGGTCCGTCGATGGAGATGCCCACGAGCCAGTTGTTCTCGCGCAGGAAGCGACACCACTCGTCGTTGAGCAGCGTGCCGTTGGTCTGTATCGAGTTGGAGATACGCCTGCCCGCGCCGTACTTGCGCTGCAGCTCCACCGCTTTTCTGTAGAACGCCAGTGGGCGCAACAGTGGCTCGCCGCCGTGCCAGGTGAAGAGGATGTCGGGCGAGGTCTGTGCCTCAATGTACTCTCGGGTGAACTGCTCGAGCATCTCCTCCGTCAGCACACGCTTCTGCGTGTCCTTGTAGAGGTTCGACTTTTCAAGATAGTAGCAGTACTCGCAACGCAGGTTGCAGGATGCGCCAACAGGTTTGAGCATAACGTATAGCGGACGGGCAAAGGGAGATATGGTGGCCATGATGATGTTGTTGTGGTGAGGGGGTGAGATGGTGATAATGGTGAGGGGGTGAGATGGTGATATTGGGGTGAGACAAAATTACGGATTATTATTCTATTAACGCGTTGATATGCCTCAATATTTTGCGCAAAAACTGAAAAAACGACAAAAAACACCCCGAAAAAGAACAAAAAACAACTAATTCAAAAATAAAGTGGCGGATAATTTGTGGATATTAGAAAATAAAACTATCGTTTGCAAACGAAAATTATCATCAATACATAACAACCTACCAAGACCATAAGACACAAACCGTCTGCGAGCGGTCTTTTTACAGGACGAAGCGAGCAGATAAGTACCTTTTAAACAATCACCTAATAATTACCTTCTCAAAGAATAAGAAAAACTGATAGTCATCACTTTACTATTAATTGAAAAGCCATGTCGCAGTTGATGCAACATGGCTCTTTTTTTTGTATATGTGATTTTCTCAGCGTAGCATCCAACAGCCGTCGTGCAGCACAAGTGGCACAACGACTTCTTCTTTTTTCTTGTCGCCGAAGCCGAGCAGCAGGTATGCCTCGCCCACGTGCTTCGCCGTGTCGGTACGTGCGCCCACTGCTTCTACGCTCACCAAACCCTGGTGGTCTTTCTTCATTTGTCCCACGTATTGCTTCGCGCTCACTATGAGCTGCTCGCGGTAGCTCTCGGGTATGCTGTCGGGGCGGTAGAAGCCGTCAATGTATGCCTCACACTTGCCGTGCAGCAGATTTTCGTAGTAGAGCTTCGCCGCACGCGATGCCATCTCGTCGGGGCTGACGTTTGATGCCTTGTTGCCGCAGGAGGCGAGGGCGAAGAGGGCGATTGCTATGTATAATATTTTTTTCATAATCTCATAGGGGGTGCCCATAGGGGGTGCACTTGTCTCAAGTGCACCAACATATTAGTTGCACTTGATTCTTATTGGTGCAGTTCTTGCTTTGTTGGTGCAGTTGGGACAACTGCACCCCCTTTAGTTGCACTTGCTTCTTGGTTGGTGCAGTTGAGACAACTGCACCCCCTTTAGTTACTTCTGTCGGATGAAGATGTTTATTGGGCAGCCGTGCATCGACCAGTTGTCGCGAATCTTGTTCTCGAGGAAGCGGCGGTACGGCTCCTTAATGTACTGCGGCAGGTTGGCGTAGAACACGAACGACGGTATCTGCGTGTTAGGCAGCTGCGTGCAGTACTTTATCTTGATGTACTTGCCCTTTGTTGATGGTGGTGGGTATGCCTCGATGAGCGGCAGCATCACCTCATTGAGCTTCGATGTGCCCACGTGCGCCTTGCGGTTGAGGTACACCTCCTTGGCTGTTTCGAGCACCTTGAAGATGCGCTGCTTGGTGAGTGCCGAAGCGAAGATGATCGGGAAGTCGACGAACGGAGCCATGCGCTGACGGATGGCGTTCTCGAAGGTCTTGATGACTGCCTGGTCCTTGTTCTCCACGAGGTCCCACTTGTTCACTACCACTACGAGCGACTTGTTGTTGCGCTGTATGAGCTGGAAGATGTTCATGTCCTGCGCCTCGATGCCGCGTGTTGCGTCGAGCATGAGGATGCAGACATCGGAGTTCTCGATGGCGCGGATGGAGCGCATCACTGAGTAGAACTCCAGGTCTTCCGACACCTTGTTCTTACGGCGTATTCCGGCTGTGTCCACGAGGTAGAAGTCGAAGCCGAACTTGTCGTAGCGTGTGTAGATAGAGTCGCGTGTGGTGCCTGCTATCTCGGTCACGATGTTGCGGTCTTCGCCGATGAAGGCGTTGATGATAGAGCTCTTGCCGGCGTTCGGGCGTCCTACTACGGCGAAGCGTGGTATGCCGTCCTCTACGTCTTCCTTCACTTCGGGTTTGAGCTTTGTGAGCACGAGGTCGAGCAGGTCGCCCGTGCCGCTGCCGGTTGCCGACGATATGCACTGCGGCTCGCCCAGTCCGAGTGCGTAGAACTCAGCCGCGTCGTATATCTGGTCGTTGTTGTCGGTCTTGTTAGCCACAAGAATCACGGGGAGCTTTGTGCGGCGGAGGATGGTAGCCACGTCCTGATCCCAGTCGGTGAGTCCGGTCTGCACGTCAACGACGAAGAGCACCACGTCGGCCTCCTCGGTTGCCACTATCACCTGCTTGCGGATGGCATCCTCGAAAATGTCGTCGCTATTCACGACCCATCCACCAGTGTCTACCACAGAAAACTCGCGTCCGTTCCACTCACACTTGCCGTACTGACGGTCGCGTGTTGTGCCGGCGGTGTCGCTAACGATTGCCTGACGTGTCTTGGTCAGGCGGTTGAACAGTGTAGACTTGCCCACGTTCGGGCGTCCCACTATTGCCACTAAATTTGCCATATTCTTTTAGTCATTCTTTCCTCCGCATCTCACGGAGGCTTGTAGGATGTGGTCTCTGCATCCTTGTTAACGATTTTCCGAAGCTGACCTGACTCCGGCCCTCGCCAGTCTGACGAGAGTGTCCCCTCTTTGCTATTCAGGGGGAAGCGACAGCGAGCTGTCGCAATTTTGAGTTTTGAGTTTTGAATTGTGAATTGTGCGCTTCGCGCATTTTGAATTTATGAATTTTGAATTGAGATTTACGAGTTAGGAGTTGAGAATTATGAGTTACGAATTCTTAATTCAAAATTGATTAACTCAAAATCGGCGCAGCCGATAATTCAAAATTCAAAACTCAAAATTGCCAACGGCAATAATTCAAAATTCAAAACTCCTACTCTGGGTTATATCCGAAGTTGTCGAGTTCGCGTTGCGAGCTGCGCCAGTCCTTGTCTACCTTCACGAAGGTGTGGAGATATACGCTCTTGCCGAAGAACTTCTCGAGCGACTTGCGTGCCTCGGTCGACATCTTCTTCAGCGCCACGCCCTGGTGTCCGATGATGATGCCCTTCTGCGAGTCGCGCTCCACGTATATCACGGCGTGTATGTCGATGTGCTTGTCGGTCTCCTTGAACGACTCCACCTTCACCTCCACCGAGTACGGTATCTCCTTGTCGTAGTAGAGCAGTATCTTCTCGCGTATTATCTCCGAGACGAAGAAGCGTGCGGGCTTGTCCGTGAGCTGGTCTTTGTCGAAGAACGGCGGCGAGTCGGGCAGCAGTTCCTTGATGCGGCGCATGAGCATATCGACGCCAAACTTGTTCTTAGCCGATATGGGCAGAATCTCGGCGTTTGGCAGCAGCTGATACCAGCGCTCCACGGTGTCGCCAAGCGTCTTCTGGTCGCTCTGGTCAATCTTGTTGATGAGCAGCAGCACGGGTATGGTCATGCGCTTCACCTTGTCGAGGAAGTCCTGGTTCTTCTCGGGGTTCTCCACTACGTCGGTGACGTAGAGCAGCACGTCGGCATCCTGCAACGCCGACTCCGAGAATGCGAGCATCGACTCCTGGAGCTTATAGTTCGGTTTGAGTACGCCGGGCGTGTCCGAGAAGACAATCTGCGCGTCCTCCTCATTCACGATGCCCATGATGCGGTGGCGCGTGGTCTGCGCCTTGAACGTGGCAATGCTGATGCGCTCGCCGACGAGCTGGTTCATCAGCGTCGACTTGCCCACATTAGGATTGCCTACTATGTTTACAAATCCTGCTTTGTGCATATTTCTTTTACGTTTAAACAAAAGGGGTGACACTCCCAACGGCGCATCAGCGCGTCGCAAGGAATTGGTCTTGATCTTAATTTGCTGTTAATGAATATATACGTATAAAATAGTACTATGCTGCAAAGTTACTCTTTTTTTTCTACACTACGTGTATCTGCATCTGCATTTAAACGTTTTTTATTGATTTTGGTGATACATAGGAGGGTATGGCATCCCTGCCATACCCACGCAGCCCGCCATACCCACGCAGCCTGCCATAATCAAGCGTTCGGTGTCCGCCTTAACCCTACAAATGCCATCGGACGGCGAACGCAATCTGATCGGACGGCGAACGCAATCTAATCAGATGGCGAACGCAATCTGATCGGACAGCGGACGCAATCTGATCGGGCGGCGAACGCGAGCGGTGACAAAAGTATAACATACGCACACGCGAAGTTGAACTGTTTCAGGGGGTGCACTTGTCTCAAGTGCACCAAAAGTATAACATACGCACATGCTAAGTTGAACCGCAAAGCGTTAATAGTTATTAAAATAGACCACAATACAGCCGAAGTTTAGAACAATTCAGCTAACTTTGCAACCAATTATTTAAGGTAATTATGGTAAACAAGTTTAAAACAGTATGCTTGACAGCAGCGATTGCCTCAAGCAGTGCGACTTTCGCCGGTGGTCTTCTCACTAACACCAACCAGCACGTCGCTTTTAATCGTATGATGAGCCGCGAGGCTTCTATTGGTATTGATGGTGTGTATTACAACCCTGCCGGCGTTGTGTTCATGGGCGAAGGAAGCCACCTCGCTCTCAACTGGCAGATGGCATACCAGACACGTACTATCAAGAACGACTACAAGTTGTTCACCAACAACGTGAACAACCCCACTACTCCACGCGATTTCAAGGGTAAGGCTTTCGCTCCCGTTATCCCGTCTTTCCAGTACGCCTACAACAAGGGCAGATGGTCGCTGCAGGGCAACTTCGCTCTGACTGGCGGTGGCGGTAAGTGTACGTTCGACAACGGACTCGGCTCGTTCGAGAAGATCGTTGGCGAGACAGCTATGGGTGCTATCGGCTTGGCTGGTGCTATCGACAATGCGCTCGGCGCAGAGATGTTCACCTCCGACCAGGCTTTCGGCAAGAAGGGTTCATACAGCTTCAACAGCTACATGCATGGTCGTCAGTACTACTTCGGTCTCTCGGCTGGTGCTGCATATAAGGTGAACGACAACTTCAGCGTTTACGCCGGCTTGCGCGGCATCTACGCTACATGTAACTACTACGGATATGTTGAGGACATCAAGGTGGGCAATATGCCGCTCTACCAGGTGCTCGACCCATCGAAGGAGAACTCGGCTAACATCCAGCTGAGCTGCGACCAGAGCGGCATCGGCTTCACACCAATGTTGGCTGTCGACTACAAGACCGGACGCTGGAACTTCTCGGCTAAGTACGAGTTCAAGACTCGTATGCGTCTGAAGAACAAGTCGGTCAACCAGTTGCCGTCTATCGGTAACCTCGACGACAATCTGAAGAACCAGATGAACAAGGTTCTCACCGCCAAGTTCATGCAGGCTGGTCTGCCGCAGGAGCAGGCTATGATCAAGGCAGAGCAGACTTCTACAGCAGTACTCAACAACCCAACCGTCGTTGCTACAACAGCAGGTCTGAAGCAGCAGTTCGACTCGAAGATCAACAAGGCTATCGGCGAGTACGCTGACGGCAAGAAGATTGCTGGTGACATCCCGTCGCTGCTCACCGTGGGCTTGGGCTACAGCCCTATCGACGAGCTGCGCATCAACGTGGGCTTCCACTGGTTCGACGACTACAACGCTACATCTTACAACAACCGCAACAAGCTACTCAAGAAGCGCGGCACACTCGAGTTCAACGCCGGCGTTGAGTACGACGTGACAAAGAAGATTACGGTCAGCACCGGTTGGCAGAACACCAACTATGGCTTGACAGACAAGTACATGGACGACAAGTCGTTCGTAGTAGGTTCCAACTCTGTTGGCTTGGGCGGCGTTTACCACATCACAAAGAAGCTCGACTTCTCCGTGGCTTACTTCCACACGTTCTACAACCACGTGAAGACTTCGGAGACTGTTACTCTCGCTCCCGGCGTGTCTAACACTTACAACTCTGATTACACACGTAACAACAACGCGTTTGCAGCCGGTGTGAACATCACGTTCTAAGCAAACAAGCAAACATACAAGCATAAACAAAACGAGGTCAATGCACGCGCATTGACCTCGTTTCGTTTTATACTATTATGCACTCACCTACTCGGTGAACAACGCACTCGTCGCACCCTTGAAGATAAGGTGTTCATACGAGGCAGGCGACACCTTCACGGTAGAGTTCTTCAGCTTGCCCCATACCACCTCTGGTGTGAGGTTCTTCGGATAGGTGTGGATTTCTACCGTTACACCATCCTCAAACTCCTTGCGCAGCGCAGCCAGATACTTAGCATCCTTGCACACGATGGTGAACACAGCCTTGTCGGCACGGTGTTCGATGGTCACCTTCACGGGGTTGGTGCTGTCGAGAGCATACTCGGTGCCGTTGATGTAGATGCGTGAGTCGAGCTCTACGTCGTAAGTGCGGATGGCGAAGTCGTCAGACTCAGCGATGTTCTCGTACTCGAGCGGAATCTCCACTACGACGTTGTCTACGAGGTCGCGCACATGAACCGTGGTCTTAATCTCCTGCCATGTGTTGTGTTCCTGCTGGTGTATGTCTACCTCGATGTTGCCCTTGCCGTCGTTAGGCAGCGAAGGAGTCTCGGCAGAGTCCTCAAACTTATTATCCTTGTTGATGCCTGGCACATCAGTGATGTTGTCTACACTCTTGAACGTGAGCACGCCGTCGACATGCCAAACGCCGCTCTCGAACTTAGACACATACCAGATGATGTGCAAGTCCTTGGTGTCAATCTCGTCAACATCCAGCGACCAGTCCTGGTTGGCAGACATCAGCGACGCGTAAGAAGGCACGTCTCCGAGGGTAGCCTGCACAGCCTTGCCCGTAGTGTCGTACACGTACTTGGTGATGCCGTCCTGACCGAAGAACTTCCAGTAGGGATAAGTGGTGTTTACTGTGCCCTTGTTGCCCTCGGCGAAGACCGAACCGCCACGCACAGTGCGTGGCCAATAATAGTTGGGTTTGCACGCTCCCATGTTCGGGATACGGTTATCTACACGAATGAAATAATAAGCCGGAGCATATGTTGCCAAGACGGAAACGGGGGCTGCCGCGTTAGCCTTCACCTCCTGCCCCATCACGAACACTTGCGTTGCGGGCGCATTGTTCTTACCACCTGCGCCATCGTCGTCAGACGAACATGCTGTCAGCATTATGACAGACATGATAAGTAATAATACTTTCTTCATAATTGCTTGATTAAATTGTTAAAGAATTGATGTTATAAAAAACTATAGTATGTTCTGCATTTGTAAGACGATGCGCACACCGTCCTTGCTCTTCGTGTCGATGTATATACATCCGCCTAAGAGGCGTGCCATTCGACGACACAACTCGATACGCACGCCGAGGTCGTCTACATCCGTGTCGTAGAGCGTACCCTTAACGTACACGGGCGGCTCTTTCATTCCCGACATGCTGTTGTTGGGGTCTACTACTGCGAGTTCGAGTGCACCGGCGTTGAGCTTGGCACTCAGCAGCAGTTCGTCGCTCGATGCGAACTGCACAGCGTAGAAGAGCAGATGCGTCAGTATCTGCTGTATGCGTCGTGCGTCGCTTTTTATGGTGAAGCCGTCGGGCAGCTCGTTCTGCAGTTGCACTTGCTTCGACTTCGACTGTGCGAACTGGAGCGACTGCAGCGTGCTATCGCATATCTTTGCCACATCAACCGGCTCGCAGCTCACGCCGAACGTCTTCTGGTTGGTCTGCGTGTACTCGATGAGGTCGTTGAGCAGCAGGTCGAGCATACGATAATTGTCGTTGATGTAGGTGTTGTACTTCTCGCGCTCCTCGTCAGTCCACGACCCCTCGGGCATACCGAGCAGCTGCGCGAAACCATACACCATATTGAGCGATGTGCGTATCTCGTGACTCATGTTCTGCAGAAACTTCGTCTTGCTTTGATAAAGTTTCTCGCGAGCAGCTGTAACAACAAACACATACAGTATCAGTGTCGACAACATGAAGCCCATACTGAAGAAGGGCGATGCGAAATACTTCACCTGCATGATGCCCGGCAGTAGCGGTATGAGCGAAGAGAACAACACTGCCTTGCACCTTGTGCAGCCATTAGCACCTATGCCTCTGCGCATCATGGTGAAGAGCGTGCCTAACAACACCACCGCAAACACCGAGTAGATGTTGAACGCTGTGACAAGGGCATACTTGCAACGCACGTACTCGCCGTCGACGATGCGGAACAAAACCGGACTGAAGAAGTTGGCGATGACCAACACCACCTCGGAGAGCAGTAGAACAGTCGATACGAATTGAATGACGTAACGATACCTGCGCTGACACCTTATGTATTGCAGCACATAGCAAAGCCACGACAAGGTGGTGACGACAGCCAAGACGTGGAGCAACGCCGACGAAGCGTAGTAGACGGCATCGGAGCGTATAGCCTTCACCAAGCACAACCCCCAGAAGAAGTCGACGACAAAAAACGTCAAGGAGATGCACACAAGAGGCATGAAGGCACGTCCCACCTTTTCGTTGTGGTATATATACTTGCGTTCTCGTATGAGGATAGTCAGCGTAATGACTATGTAGCCCAACACCGACACCCAATATAAATCATTTGTCATTGACATTTACCTGCCTGTATTTTCTTTGTTAATTCTTCGGTGATAGTGCTGTAGAGCTGCGCCATGACAACAGGCTTTGTAACGAACTGGTTGGCACCAAGCTCCAAGCCACGCTTTATGTCCTCGCTGAAGTTCATGCCCGAGAGAATCACTATCGGCAGTTGCTCCTTGCTATGCGCCGGTATGTTAAACTCGCCGTCGTCAGAACCGTTGCGCAGCACCTCTATCACCTTGTAGCCGTCGATGTCGGGCATCATAAGGTCGACAATGGCGAGGTCTATTTCCTCTGGGGTGCCCAAACGCTCTTGTATGGCGTGCAGTGCCTCGCGTCCGTTTGAAGCTTTCACCAGTTGAAACTCGAACGGCTTAAGCATTTTGTCGAGCAAAAGCAAGTTCAATGGTATGTCATCGACAATAAGGATTTTGAATGTATTGGAGCAAACACCTGCAATCTCTTTCATAATTATTACGTGTTATAGTTGTTTTGTTATTTTATTTTATTTTATTTTTATTCTTCTTCCCTTGACGGATGGTCATCCGTATAGTATCCCTTCTCGCTATAGCGTCCGTCGAGGAGGTGTTCGCCTACAGAGCGCAGCACCTTCTGATGATACTCCTCGTGGTCAGAGAGGTCAATAGACGGGCGCACTACATGCGTGTCGAACACGAGTTCAGCCACACCCTTCGGTGCGATATTGCCGTAGAGGCGTATGCTGTGGCGTGCCAGTCCGATATTCTTGTCAGCGTGGTAGACGAACGTAAGCGCAGCCTCCTCGCCTGGCGGTATCGTTGTTACGTTCTCCGCAGCCGACTCGATAGTGGGGCAAGCCGGTTGTATATCGGTTATCACCAGCATCTCGTCGCCCGTGTTGCGCAGCACGTACACCATCGTGAGTTCGTCGCCGAGCACTACAGAGGGGTAGTGGCGCACGGAGTCCTCCACTTCTACGATGGTCAGTGCGAGCCGCTTGTGGCACGACGTGAGCGTACTGCTGCCCACTAATCCCAGAGCCACAAGGAGCAGTATGCCGAACGCAGAGCGCAGGGCTGTGCGCCGAACGGCTTTTATATGTCTTATGTTTATTCCCATTTCTTCAGATAATCGTCTATAGAGTGTCCCGACTCGTCGCGGTTGTTCATGCCTTTCAGTTCGCTATGTCCCTTCAGTATCTCGCGCATCTCGCCAATCGTCTCCTCGTCCTTTGCGAGCAGTCCGGTGCGGTACATCTCAAGCTGCGTATAGGCGAGGGCGGTGAGCAGTGCGTTGAGGCGTTTGCGCTCGTCGCCCACAGTAAGCTTGCTTGCTTTGTCGAGCTGGCTACGGAAGCTGACAAATTCCTGCACATCGAGATACGACTCGCACATCTCCTGCATAGAGCCATAGAGCGGCAGCAGATGGTTGGTCGACCGGGCGCGTTGCTCCAGTCCCCAGTAGTATGCGGTGAGCAAATCGGCGGTTTGCGGATAGTGCTCGCGGTAGTAGCGTGCTATCGACTCGTGCACATCGGTGTCCGGATTGTCCAGGAGGAGCGCGAGGACATAGGTCTGCATATCGTCGAACGCCGAGTAGTCGTCGCCACTGCCATTGACGAACACGCCCTGCACCTGCAAGTCGCGATAGAGCCTGAAGCGTGCCTGCATAGCAAGCAGGCAGGGGAAGGGCGACAGATAGTCGTCGTAGTTGCGCTCGTAGTCCCACACGTAAATGCGTGAGCACTGCTTGCGCCATGCCTTCACGTTCTGCACGAACTCGTTGTAGCCCTCCGTCTTTGTGAAGTCGACCCTCATAGGCAGCTTTATGCTCGACACGAACGTTCCGACGTTGGCTGCAAGCGACGTTGTGGGCGGCGTATTGGTTGTGTGATAAGCCGACGTAAAGAACTTATGGCGCGGAAACTCCTCAGCCAAACGCTCCACGAACACCGTGACAGCAGGTGTTGCGTTGGTGGAGGTGTTGCCTCGGGCTGTACAATCGTCGCAGGTGCACGCCGTCTTGTTGTCCATAGGCATTATGCTGATGCGCTCGCTGTAGTCGGCAGTGCCCCAACCGTACTGATCGAGTACGTATTCGCGTACCTTATTATATAGTGACTTGCTGGAGAAGCAGAACTGCTTGTGGCTGCGCTTGCCGTCGACGATGGCGTACATATCGTCTGTGGCTTCGTCCTTGACGAGCTTGGCGAGGTTATGCCCCCACACTCCCCAGTCGTAGTCGGGATGATTGGTGTGCATGGATGCCTGAAACTCCTCCGTGTTAGAAGGCGTGTACAACCCATGATATTCGGACAGGGGGTCTACGCTTTGCGCTGTCTGCGCATTACTATGGCACCCACCGAGCACAACGCCCACTACGAGTGCCGCCAATGACTTAGAAATGGATTGTAACATTTGCATTCAGATATAGATAGTTCTTACTATTGTTAACACCCGTTGCATCGTCCGACTTCACCGACATGGTGTACCACTGACCGGAGAGTCCGAAGTCGAGCGTCGCATTGAGCGAGTAGACACCACCCAAGCCGAGCATAGTGTTGAGCTGACTGAACCTTATCGGCATCGAATTGTCGATGAGCGACACTTCCGGTGCGTTACCCACACTGCCCGTCAGGAACAGGTTTGTCTTGCTTCCCTCGATGGGATAGCACTTAGCTATCACGCTGCCGTTGACGAAGAAGTGCCCGTCGAAGCTGGCTGACTTCTCGCCAAGCATTATAAACGTGCGCAAGTCGGCTCCAACCTCAAAGATGTTGATTGGCTTTGTAGCCCCCACGCCCAGGCTCAACAGCGATGTGTTCTTGTCGCCACCGATGAGTCGATACGACAAGCTGCCCTTTGCAGTCAGTTCGTATGGCAGCAGGTAGGTGCCGTTGAGCTCGGCACGTATCTTCGGGAAGAACTTGTTAGCCCAACTAACTATTGCTGTTGTGCTTAGCTTGTCGTCCCACTCGTGTTCCCACTCGCCACTCAACTGCACTCCACTTCCACCTTCGTCGCCTCCGTCAGACACCTTCGTTGCACCGTCGCGACCGGCATATCCCACGTCGACGGTGTAGGCGTTGCGCTTAGCGTAGCGCGAGTATGAAAAGAATGCCTTCGAGCTGATGTTGTCTTCCTTTGCCGGACGTGCTCGCTGGTAGTCGATGACCACAGCGTTGTACATGGCACGTCGTCTGAGCATTGTCATACGATTGTTGTACTCGCCGAGCTCGTAGGGCGAAGGATGGTATAGCTGATACTGCTCAATGGCTTTCTTCCACTCTTTCTGCTTCTCGTATATAGTAGCTTTAGCGAGTATGAGCTGCTTATTATTGGGATAGTAGACCATGGCTTCGTCTATGAGCTGCATGGCTTCATCATAGCGTTTCTCCTCCATGTATTTCATGGCAAACGCCTCGCAGCATCCTGCGTACGCACCGACAACGACCGAGTCGCCGATGTACTCGTCTACCATCGGACGCAGTCGCTGCAGTGCCGCTTCGTAGTCGCCTACGTCTGCCTTCAGTTGCGCTTCCTTCAGCACAAAGAACGGGTCGTTGGGATAGCGTTTGCGTCCCCACTCCACAAGCGTCACAGCGTCGTTGTTCTTCTTCAGCAGTAGCGCAGTGGTTATGCCCATACGCAGGATGTCGGAAGAAGGGTTCTCGTTGTTCAGCACCTTTATTATCTCCGCCTCAGCCTGACGCAGTCTGCCCTCAGCCATGAGCTGTTTGATATACGGTGTCACGATATCCTCGTACATGGCAGCACGCTTCGCAGGGTCGCTGTATGACTTCTCCAACTGGTTGAGTGCCTTCTGTCGTTTACCTGTTTGTATGTAGCATGTGAGGAGACGACGTTCGATAGCGGTCTTTGTCTCTTGGTCGACACCGAATGTCTGCAACTTCTCCAACATCGGTATCGCCTCCTCGTACTTGTTCAGATCCATCTGTCGGCGCACCTCCTCCAAGCGTATAGCGCAGAGCTCTTCGCTCACCTCCTGATTGCTCGGGTACATGGTGTGAATACGCTCTAACAGCACAATGGCAGCGCGCTTGTTGCCCAACCGGCGTTGCACGGTATACTCGCGGTAGAGCAGGTTTTGCGTGTCGCCACGTCGACGGCGAGCCTCGCGGATGTACATCAGCGCATCGTCGAGGTAGCCTCGGCTCATCGACGTATTGAGCAGATAGGTGAGTGCTTCCTCCGAATGGTTCTTCTCATAGAGGCGTGCGTATGCGGTGTAGGGGTCGTTCTGAGCCGCATAGCGTGCCCGTTCCTCCTCCAGTTTGGTCTTCAGCTGATTGATTTGTGCGCCTCGCACGCCCGAGAGTGTGCGCTCCGACATGCTGATATACGACAGCGCTTCGCTGTAGCGGGTCATATCGCCGAGTATGCTTGCCTTCTTCTCGACGAACGGCAGTGGCTGCTTCACCTGCGTTGCGGCGTGTCCTGCCTGGTCGGCAGCTTGCTCCAAGCGTCCTGTCTTCAGCAGCAGATTGCAGAGTGCCATTTGGTATTCGGCGTTCTTGGGGGATATTTCGATCAGTTTGCGCAGTGCTTCCTCCTGCCCTACGAGGTTGTTTGTCTTGACCAGCTTGCGATAGCGTTGGTCATAGTCCCACGCCATCTCCTTCTTCACCTCCACTCTGTCGGGGTATATCTCGGCGAGTCGTTGCAGCAGACGTGTTGCTTCCACGGTGTTCCCGTCGAGTCGGTAGAGTTCTATTTTCTTCTTCCAGAGCGTGAAGTCGTAGGGTGCAGCCTCCAAGAGTTCGTTGCAGTAGACAATCGCCGTGCTATAGTGCTTCGTCAGTTCCTCCAATCGCATGAGCATTGTCTTCGACTGCAGGTTGCCGTTGTCGTCTTTTATCGACCGTATGAAGTAGAAGCGTGCCTTGTCGTAGTTCTTGTAGTGATACCAATAGGTGCCCAACAGTTCGTTGTAAGCAGAGAGCGAGCCGTACTTGTCGTAGCCCTCCTCCACCATCTTGCGTCCTTCAGCCCACTTCCCGCTCTTGAACAGAGCGCGTGCCTGCTGCTCGTAGTAGGCAGGCAGACCCTCCTTGGCAGGCGTGTACTTACGACTGAGATGTTCGCGGTTCTGCGTGTTCTGCGCCGTAGAGGTCAGAACTGCCGAGAAGAGTATTGCTATGGTAAGTATTTTGTATCTCATAATAATCAGTTCGATTGGTTTGCATTTGGCTGCGGTGCCGACTGTTGGGCTGGCTGACTGCCACCTGCAGGCACAGTAGCGTGCTTCACACCGGTTCGCTCCATTGACACCCACACGGCTTTCTGGCGTGTTATGTACTTAAAGTAGCCCACTAACGAGCATACCACGATTATCGGGTGGTAGACGATTGGCTCCAGAGCTGCCGCCAACAGCAGCTTCAGATAGCTGCGCACGCTGGTGTAGGAGCAGCCGAGCAGATAGTCGTAGAACACCACGAACGCCGAGAGCATGAAGCTGAAGACGTATATGGCGAAGTAGGTGACGAAGAACGTGCTCCAGTTGACTCCGCCCGTGAAGGTGAGGTACACTATCATAATGGTTCCGAAGAACTCTATAATCGGTGCGAGGAACTCGAAGAGGAACGTGTAGGACATCGTGATGAGTCCGAGACGCTTGTACTTCGGGTTGAAGAGCAGGCGGCGGTGCTCCCACATGGTCTGTATCAGTCCGCGTCCCCAACGTGTGCGCTGGCGGTAGAGCATGTGGAGCGTGGACGGACCCTCGGTCCAGCAGCACGTGTGCGGGATTTGCACCACACGATACTTGCGCTTGAAGTCGCAGCAGAAGGCAATCATACGTGTAATCATGTCCATATCCTCTGCGAACGACGAGCTGCTATAGCCGCCGGCGTTGATGACCACCTCTGTAGAGAAGAGTCCGTAACCGCCCGACACGTTGTTCATGGCGTTGATCTTGCTCCATCCCATCTTGCCGACGAGGAACGAGCGTTTGTACTCCAAGTCCTGGAAGAGCGGTACGGGGCGACTCGACGGACGTATATCGACGAGCTTGCCGTCGTGCAGCGTAGAGCCGTTGCTCATAGACATCGTTCCCGACACGGCGATGATCGTCTCGTCCATGATGACGGGGAAGATACACTGATACATGGCATCCTTCGAGAGGATACAGTCTACGTCGGTGTTGATGAAATACGGCGTAGAGATTACGTTCAGTCCGGCGTTCACGGCATCGGCTTTTGTTCCGCCGTTCACCTTGTCCACCACTACGAGCTTGGCGTATTCGGGGTTGGTAGATCGGAGCAGACGCTTGAACGGTGCGCTGTGCACCTTCTGCACGTAGTCGAACGGCACCTCCACGAGTTCGAAGGTGTTGATGAGCAGCTCGAGGGTCTTGTCCTTACTGCCGTCGTTGACGATGCACACCTCGAACTTAGGGTAGTCCATATTGAGCAGCGAGCGCACGTTGTCGACGATGGTCTTCTCCTCGTTGTAGGCAGGAGCCACGATAGAGATGCTCGGCACGTAGGGTGCGCTCTGCACCATATTGCGTATATAGTCGTCCGACCAACGCTTGTAGCCCGTGCTATAGCGGTAGGCGAAGACGAGTAGCATGACATACGTTGCGATGAGCAGCATTGAGTATGCCAGGATGGTATAGCCAAAGAAATATAGTAAGAACTCCCACATAGTTTTAAAGCATCCTCATTTGGTTGATAATAGCCATTGCGTCAATCTGATCGAGCAGCACACGGTCGGTTTTGCTCTCAAGCACTTCGCCACGCAACTCCTCGAAGGCGTACCTTCCGGCACTGCCGTAGGAGTAGAGGCAGGCGAGTGCTACCTCGCGTGTCTCCTTCGACGACGATGTGCGATAGGCGTGTACGAAGAAGTCGACGTGCTTACCCGAGTTGATAGCTGCCACTACGCGCAGCACTTCCTGTCGCACCGACTCGGGTTGTTGGTCGTAGGAGTCGAGTGCTGCCTGCTCTTGCGACGCGTCGCGCAGAAGTGCCACAGCGTGCAGTGCCGCTGTGCGGTAGCTGTAGTTGGGCGAGAGGAAGAGCGTATGCAGCGCTGCCTTCTCGCGCTCGCTGCCCCAGTAAGCCACCTCTTCAATCAGAAAGCGCACCGACTCCTCGTTCTCTATATTCTCGGTGAGTATGAGGAACTGCGGCATCTGCCGGTCGTTAGCCCAAAGCCATGCAAAGAGGCGGTGGAGCATCATCAGACGCCACACGCCATGCTCGTTCTCAAGGTCGCTGATGAAGTAGTGGTAAGGGTCGGCTTGTGATGATATGACGTGACACATGCGCGCCATCTGTCGCACGTTGTCGTTGTAATGGTTGATGTAGACGGCGAGGAGTCCCTCGCTCACACAGATGTGCATGTTCACCACGTTTTGCAGAGTTTGCAATACGAGATGTCCTGTGGCAAGATTGCGCTCATAATAAGCCTTAACATCGGTGAGCGCACAGAGTGTTTCGGCGTTAGGTATGCTTGGCAGCTCACGACTCAAATCCATACAAATCTCGGAAATGAGTCGGGAGAGTATTTCGGGGCGATACTTCTTCTTGATGTTGTCGAGCGTAGCGTTGCAGGCTATCTCCACATCCTCGTAGTTGGACATGGTGTCGGAGGTGAGCACATGGTAGAAGCCATCGTAGAGGTCGGCGCGTGCAGCCTCAAACGCACGCCGGTCGCGGTTGTTGCGCCTGATTTTCAGGAAGAAAAGAACAAAGAGTACGATAAGCGTGAGTATGCAGAGCAATATCATACCATACAACACACGGATGTGTATTGCATAGTCTGAGAAATATAGAAGGAAGCGTTGCACGTAGAACTGAATCACTTCCACTCCGTAAAAGTCTACCGAGTGTCCGTCAGGATACTGGTATCCAGCTGTCAGGAGATTGCTTATCAATGTCGTGTACTCAGTATTAAGATTTTATATTTAAAGAATGAAAAGGAAGCGTGCGCCCTGGGTGTATGTCTGGTCGAGCTTCACCTCGGCACCGAGTCGGTCGGCTATGATGCTGCAGATGTGCAGTCCGAGTCCGGAGCCTTGCACGTTGCCGTCCAGCTTCTTATATCGCTCGAAGATGTCCTTCGCCATCTCCGGCGGTATGCCCGTGCCGGTGTCGGTTACGGAGAAGGTGAGCCTGCCGGGGGTCTCCGTGGTGGAGAGGTGCAGATGTATCTCGCCTTGCACGGTGTGTTTGCAGGCGTTGGTGAGGAAGTTGACGAGCACTTGCTGTATGCGTCTGCTGTCCGACGTGATGAAGTAGTCGTCTGCCACGTCCGACGTGAAATACATATTGACGTTGGCGTGGCGGCGCATATCAGCCATGAGCATCGCATTGCGACACATCTCGTTCACGGCGAAGCGTCCTTTCTCCACGCGATAGTTGCCGTGCTCAGCGTCGGCTACGTCCAGCACGTCGTCGATAAGCATCGAGAGCATGTTGAAACTGTTGAATATATAGTTGAAGTACTCGTGCTTCTGCGTCTCCGACACGTAGCCGTCGGGCATACAGAGCAGCTGCGAGAAACCGAACATGGCGTTGAGCGGTGTACGTATCTCGTGAGTCATATTCTGCAACATCTGCGTCTTCGAGCGGTTGGCGCGGATATTCCGCTTCAGCTCTTCTATACGTTCGTGCTCCATCTCTTTCATCTCGGAGACATCCTTCACGGCTACCACCATGCTCTTCACGCTGCCGTCGCTATGGCGGTCGCAGACGATGAACGCCAGGCGCAACCAGTCGTAGATGGTGCTCTGGAAGTGGATGCGTGCAACGCTGTTAAATCGCAATCGCTCGTTTATGGTGGAGAGGTCGTTAAACTCCTCTAACATCGAACGGTCGCAGGGCTTGCAGAGCTGCTCGTTGAACACTTTCATAGCATCGCGAACATTGCCCGTACGCGGTATGTACTTCGTGATGACGTGTAGCGTGTTGATGTACGACATGTATTGTTCTGTATCCAAATCGACGTAGAACAAGCAGGAGTAGATATTGGCTAACGACTTCACAACAAGTTCGTCCTGCATGGTGCGCTCCACGTGCTCAGTAAAGTCCTGGTGGTAGCCCTCCATAACGCGTGTGCCATCCTCCTTCACCGATACCACACCGCCACAACGCGCATAGCGCAAACCCAACGTAGGGTGGTCCCAGCGGTATGTATTCTCAAAATGATCCTGATCGAAAATATCATCAAGCGACATACCCTTCGACAATACATCTGCCGGAGCTATACGCGAATACCAATAGTCGTAGAACTCTTCCTCTGTAAAGCGACAGTCTTTGTCTACGCCTAACAGCTCGCGCAACTTTGCTGAACCTTGAAGCCGTGGATGCTCGCCCTTGCGCAGAATAATCCTGTAAATGCCAATCTCTGCAGAGTTGAGAATTTCATCAACTCTGTCCATCTGCATCGGGAGTTTACCGCCATCCAATGTCATCGTTCTGTCTGTCATACTATAGCTATGAAATAGTCCTGTCTTATCTTCGTTATAATTGTTGTAATTTTTACACTCTTTTAGTTTGCAAAATTATCAAAAAAACGCGATATACAATCAAACAAAGCACAGAATTTTACGTACGGGGGGGGGGAATTTTTTTACTTTTTATAAATATTTTAACTACCTCGGGATTAATAGGATGATAACAATGCTAAAACTGTCGCATTATTACCACGCTACGGCAACATTGTTGTTGTGCTACGGCAACACAGTTATAGTGCTACGGCAACACGGTTGTAGTGCTACGGCAACATAGTTGTTGTTGCGCATATCATAAAAAAAAGAGGGTGTGTCAGCGACACACCCTCCTCAAGAGTCTTTATTTCTTCAGCATCTTCTTGCCATTCTTGATGACGATGCCTTTGTATGTATCGTTTACGCGCTGACCGCTTACGTTGTACATGTAGCCGTCGCGTGCAACATCGGTCTTCACTGCGTTGATGCCAGTCGGAGTGAACGAGCCGTCGAAGTCGAGCACTACTACCGAGCCATTAGCACCAGTGAGTGTAGCTACGTTGTCCTCTACAGCCACTTCCTTCAGCTCGTTGTCTACGTAAACCTTAGCCTTTGCGAGGTTCTTGTAGTGAACGCGCATTGTCTGTCCCTGGTTGTTGGTGAGTGTGACGCGTGTAGCTTCGCCGTTCTTCCAGTCGATGCTTACGGTTACGTCGCCTACAGCCTTCATGCCGTGCATGTGACCTTCTGTCCAAGCTGACGGAAGAGCCGGCAGGATGCGGATAAGACCAGAGTTGCTCTGCATAATCATCTCGGCGATGCCGGCGCAAGCACCGAAGTTGCCGTCGATCTGGAACGGAGCGTGCGAGTCGAAGAGGTTGTAGAACACGCCTGCACCACCGTTGCTGTGAGCGAGGGCGTTGTTGAGTATTGTGCGAGCGTGGTCGCCGTCGAGGGCGCGTGCCCAGAGGTTCATCTTCCAACCCATTGACCAGCCTGTAGCACCGTCGCCACGAAGCTTCATTGAGTTGACAGCTGCGTCGAAGAGCTCTGTGCCTGGCTCGATCTGTGAGAACGGATAGAGACACATGAGGTGCGACATGTGGCGGTGGCCGTTCTCACCTCTTGTGTATGAGCTGTACTTCCACTCGCGCAGAATCTTTGTACCTGTAGGTATAGCCGAACCGAAGGAGCCGGTGTATGTCTCTGTAGCCAGGCCCTTGTCGAGCTTAGAGAAGCGGTCCTTCAGCGTAGCGAGGTCGGTAGCCGACACCTCTGCGTCGTCGCCGAGCACGTCGATAGCCTCAAGAGTGTTGCTGAAGAGGTCGTAAACGAGCTGCTGTGCGTGTGCAACACCATTCTCCGACTCTGGTCCGTGCTCAGGCGACCACTCGTTCGGGCACTCGTATGTGCCGTCAGAAGCCAGTTTGAGGCGGTCCATCCAGAACTGCGATGCTGAGAGCATTGCCGGGAACACGCGCTTCAGATACTCGCGGTCGAGTGTGTAGCGGTAGTGCTGCCAGAGGTGTGTAGCATACCAAGCGTTGGCGATAACGTAGTTGTTCTTGAATGCGCTCACACCGCCGAAGATGTTGTTCTCGGTGAAGCAAGTCCAACCGCGGTTCTGACCCTGCAGCTTAGCCCACTGCTTCCACTGCGGCTGCTTCTCTGCCATTGCCCAGATGTAGTTGAGGAACGGCAGGTGCATCTCGCTGAGGTTTGTAGGCTCAGCCGGCCAGTAGTTCATCTGTACGTTGATGTTCGAGTGGATATCCGAGTTCCAAGCCACGCCGTTGATGTTGTTCCAGATACCCTGGAGGTTAGACGGAGAGTCGACACCGCGTGAAGAAGAGATTTCGAGGTAGCGGCCGTAAGCGAAGTAGAGCTGCTCGAGCATGAGAGCGTCTGCGCCACGACCACTGTTGTATGAGTCGATGAGACGGTTGGTTGTCATATCGTTCTTCGTACCGGCGAGTTCGAACTCGCAACGGTTGAAGAAGCTCTGATAGTCGGCTACGTGCTCTGCGTAGAGGTCTGCCCACGACTTAGCAGCAGCTGCTGCCACGCGGTCAGAAATGGTCTGAGCCAAAGCCGATGTGTTCTTTGTATATGTGCTCTCGTAAGCATCGAAGTCGGTGCCACCACCGAGCACAACCATGATTTCGTCGGCACCGATAACCTCGATACCTTCGTCGTCGGTTGTCATTGTGCCGCCTACCGGTACTACCTTCATGCGTGCGTTGTAGCTGATGGTCTCGAGCTTGCCGCTGAATGTGCCCTCGCCGTCAGCGTATGTCGGGTCGGCTGTGATTGAGCCTGCAGCCATTGTGAAGCGGAAGCTGAGCTTGCCGCCCTTGCTTGCTGTGTAGTGAGCCACTACGACACGTGCAGGGTTGGAAGCGATGTACTCGCGTGTGTACTCAACGCCGGCTGCCGACTTGAACATTGTCTTGCCTGTAGCTGTGGTAAGGTCGAGCAAACGAACGTAGTTAGAAGCTGCCTTGTCTGTGGTAAGACCGAATTCGCCGCTGAGGTCCTTAGCGTATATCGAACCGAAGTTCTCGTACTTGCCGTAACCCTTGCCGCCCTGTGATGAGCGTGCCGGTGTGCCGCTCCAGAGAGTTTTCTCGTTGAACTGAATCTCGTCTCTGTACACGCCGCCGAAGAGGCAAGCGCCGAACTGTCCGTCGCCGATAGGCAATGCGTACTCCATCCAGTTAGAGTAGCCCTGACCGCCGCTGTAGAGCTTAGCTGTTGTAGCCGGCTCAGTATACCAGAGTGTGAGCTTGTTCTCAGGCTTGAAGGTCATCGAACCCACTGTCTTGTAGTCGGCAGCACCGAGGTCGGTATCGGGCTTCACGAACACAACAACGTTGTTCTGGTCGTTGGTCTTCCAGAAGCCGATCGAGTTGCCGTCGCCTGGGTCGCCCCAAAGGTTCACAACGTTGTTGCCAGACTTAGAGTTGGCAACGATCTCCCAGCCCGTGCCGTTGTCTGTGTTCGGAGCTACCTGAAGCTTGAAGCCGCCAGGCTGCTCTGATGTGCTCGGACGCAACGGGTTAGGGTTAGCAGCACCAGTAGAGGTAGCGCCAAGGCTCTGCGAGCTAACCACGATGTACTGTCCGTCCTTGTTCTGGAACTGGAAGTTGTTCTGCGTTCCGACGAGACGCCACTGCTGTGAGCTTTCGCCACTGCCTGCGTAGAGGCGGATGCAGTTGTCAGAGCTGACAGACATCACCTTCTCGTTACGCAGGAACTTAACGTAGTAGTAAGTACCACCATCGCCCGATGTTACGAACTCCGGTGTCTTAGGAGCCGCCTTCTTTGAGGCAGCAGCACTCGTGCTCTGCACACCCACGAAGAGGCACGCAAAGAGTGCGATAAAGAATAAAGTAATTCTTTTCATTGTAGATTGGTTTATAATGTAATTTTAATTATTACAGATTGGTTGTAGGTGTAATTCGTTATTACATATTGGTTGTAGGTGTAATTCGTTATTACATATTGGTTTATAGTACGCTGCAAAGTTACTGCTTTTTATTGAATTACAGCACATTTCGCACAAAGCAGCAAAAAGAGAGTACCCATACCCTCCTCGAGTTACCCTTTTGCTTCGGGGTAAGAGATGCGGGTGTGATAAATCGACTTGAGGCGTTCGATGAGCACGAGCTTGGCGAGGGCGAGGTCGCGGAACGTGATAGGACACTCCTTGAAGAAGCCCTCGTCGACATCGCTGTCGATGATGCGGTTGACGAGCGTAGAGATGCTCTCCTCCGTGTACTCCACGAGTGAGCGCGAAGCAGCCTCAACGCCATCAGCAATCATAAGGATGGCCTGTTCGCGTGTGAACGGGTTAGGACCAGGGTACTGGAACTGCGTTATATCCACCTCTTGGTCGGGATGTTCGTTCTGATACTTTATATAGAAATACTTCGTAGCACCACGACCGTGGTGCGTGAGGATGAAATCGCGGATGAACGTCGGGAGGTTTGCCTTCTCAGCCATGCGCACGCCCTCGGTGACGTGGCGCATCACGATGCGCGCACTCTCGATGTACGACATCTTGTCGTGCGGATTGACGCCCGCCTGGTTCTCGGTGAAGAACACGGGGTCCTCCATCTTACCTATGTCGTGATACAGAGCACCTGTACGCACGAGGAGCGAGTCGGCACCTATCTTATTGGCTATCTCTGCTGCGAGGTTGCCCACAGTGATGGAGTGCTGGAACGTACCCGGTGCCACCTCCGAGAGGTCGCGCAGCAGTCCGCGGTTGGTGTTCGAGAGCTCGAAGAGCGTGACGCTCGACACGAAGCCGAACATCTTCTCCACGACGTACATAAGCGGATAGCAGAGCAGCAGGAACACGCCGTTCACGGCGAAGTGGTAGTACATATCGGTGTCGATGAGCGAGAGGTCGTTGCTCTGCATCATCTGCATAGCCATGTAGATGAGCGCACTGCCCACAGCCACGAGCAAGCCCGTCTTGAACACCTGCGCACGGCGTGTCAGCTCGCGCAGCGAGTAGATAGCCACGAGTCCGGCTACGAGCTGGATGATGATAAACTCGTACTGGTAGCGCACGGCAGCGGTGCAGATGAGCACCATCGTGACGTGGCAGACGAACGCCGTGCGCGAGTCCATAAACACACGCACGAACATCGGTGCCATAGCCAGCGGCAGGATGTAGACGCTGAGGAAGTTGTGGCTCACCATGAGCGACACGAGCACTGGGAAGAGTGTCACCAGCGTGTAGAGCATGGCGATGGAGCGCGGCTTGCCGAAGTAGTCGCGGCGGAAGAGTCCGAGGTAGATGGTAAAGAGTGTCACAAGGATGGCGACGAACACTATCTGTCCGATGAGCATCACTATCTGCTCGCTCTGCGACGCGCTACGCCGTTGCATCTCGCGCTCGAACGAGTTGAGCACACGGAAGGTGTATTCGTCGACGATGTCGCCACGATCGATCACCTTCTGTCCGCTCATCACCATTCCGCTGGCAGGCGGTATCGACGAGAGGAGGTCGTTGCGCTCGGTCTCCGAGCGACTCTTGTCGTACACAAGGTTCGGCTCGATATAGTTGTTGAGGTTGCAACGCTGCAAGAGGGGGCGTTGCTGCGCAATCACGTCGTCGGTGAAGAGCTGCTCGTAGGCAGAGAGCGTAGAGTAGAACTCCGACAGGCGTATGCTCTGCGCCTTATTGCCGCTGACGATGCGCACCTCGGTGGTAGAGTCGCGATATATCTCGTTGTACGCCGGCGTGTCCATGATGCCACGCTGATAGAGCATGTGCAAGCGGTTGGATATCACCTTTACGTACACCGGTGGCAAACCTGGGATGCCATTACGATAGTCGTCAACAAAGCGCTTCACCATCTTCGCCTCCACCGTATTGTCATAATTATAGTACGGCTGGAAGGTTTCGAGCAGCGAGTCTTCCTGTGCCTTAATCGTAGCATCGGTCTTATACACCGGAAAGTCGAACTTCGCGATGAACGAGCCGTACATCCACGGCTTACCCACGTCGTACTTATAACGCTGACGCTCATTATGTGGCAACGCCCACACTATCAGTGCCACCGTCACAACGACGAGCAGCACGCGCACGAGCAAGCTGCGCCACGAAAACTTTTTCCATTGATTATATCTATTCATAACTTTTAGGTGTTTTGTTCTTAGGAAAGTGCAATATTACAAAAAAAATCACAAAATACGAAATAATTGCACTACCTTTGCATCGAAAACAAAAAACAACAGAACAAATATGTCAGATAGAAAAGTGAGGGTGCGCTTCGCACCAAGTCCTACTGGAGCGCTGCATATCGGTGGCGTCCGCACAGCATTGTACAACTATCTCTTCGCACGTCAGCACGGCGGCGACCTCGTCTTCCGCATCGAGGACACCGACTCCAACCGCTTCGTACCGGGTGCCGAAGAGTACATCATCGAGTCGTTCCGCTGGCTCGGCATCAAGTTCGACGAAGGCGTAAGCTTCGGTGGCGAACACGGTCCGTACCGACAGAGCGAGCGTCGCAGCATATATAAGAAATATGTAGACCAGCTCTTAGCTGCCGACAAGGCTTACATCGCCTTCGACACGCCCGAGCAGCTTGAGGCTAAGCGTGCCGAGATACAGAACTTCCAGTACGACGCACGCACACGCGGCGAGATGACCAACTCGCTCACACTGCCGAAGGAGGAAGTGGAGCGTCGCATCGCCGACGGTGAGCAGTACGTGGTTCGCTTCAAGGTGGAGCCGGGCATCGAGGTGCACATCGACGACATGATCCGCGGTCACGTGGTTATCAAGAGCGACATCCTCGACGACAAGGTGCTCTACAAGAGTGCCGACGAACTGCCTACATACCACTTGGCAAACATCGTCGACGACCACCTCATGGAGATAACGCACGTAATACGTGGCGAGGAGTGGCTGCCCAGCGCACCGCTTCACGTGCTGCTCTACCGCGCATTCGGATGGGAGGACACCATGCCTACCTTCGCCCACCTGCCGCTGCTGCTCAAGCCCGAGGGCAAGGGCAAACTCTCTAAGCGCGACGGCGACCGCCTTGGTTTCCCAGTGTTCCCGCTCGAATGGCACGACCCGAAGACGGGCGACATCTCTTCGGGCTATCGCGAGAGCGGCTACTTCCCCGAGGCCGTTGTCAACTTCCTCGCGCTGCTGGGCTGGAACCCTGGCACAGAGCAGGAGCTCTTCACGCTCGACGAACTCGTAGAGGCATTCGACATCCACAAGTGCTCTAAGGCTGGCGCACGCTTCGACTATCAGAAGGGCATCTGGTTCAACCATGAGTACATGCTGAAGAAGTCGAACGAGGAGGTAGCCAACCTCTTCGCACCCATCGTTGCCAACAACGGTGTTGACGAGACAATGGAACGCATCACCCAGGTAGTGGCAATGATGAAGGACCGCGTCAACTTCGTGAAGGAGTTGTGGCCTCTCTGCTCATTCTTCTTCATCGCTCCGACGGAGTACGACGAGAAGACCGTGAAGAAGCGTTGGAAGGCAGACTCAGCAAAGGTGATGGGCGAGTTAGCTGACGTGCTCGAGGGCATCGACGACTTCTCGGTAGAGGGTCAGGAGCCGGTAGTGATGAAGTGGGTTGAAGAGAAGGGCTACAAGCTCGGCGACGTGATGAACGCCTTCCGCCTCACACTCGTAGGCATCGGCAAGGGTCCGGGCATGTTCGACATCTCGGCGTTCCTCGGCAAAGAGGAAACACTCAAACGCCTGCGCAAGGCCATCGAAGTGCTGGGCTAACATAGGAGGGTATGGCATCCCTGCCATACCCACGCACCCACTGAGATAATCTCCCACAGATTTCGCGGAACACACAGAACCTTTTTGCTGAGAAGAGTCTCCCACGGATTTCACGGAGCACACAGAACCTTCTGCTGAGAAGAGTCTCCCACGGATTTCACAGATTTACACAGAGACTTTTAGTAAGAAGGTTCTGTGTGCTCTGCGCATTCTGTAGGAGTTTTTATATACTAACTTAAAGGCTATCGAAGTGCTCGGCTAACATAGGAGGGTATGGCATCCCTGCCATACCCACGCACCCACTGAGATAA